>ENA-USUE01000883-USUE01000883.1-human-gut-metagenome-genome-assembly--contig:-NODE-883-length-14715-cov-78.203580_pt1 | contig 14715 bp, 10 predicted proteins | sample MGYA00250060_ERZ773396 | MGnify/ENA primary metagenome ERZ773396 (study PRJEB29103, sample SAMN06111989) | human gut metagenome | biome: human gut; feature: ankylosing spondylitis patient; material...
TTTTTCAAGCAGAAGACGGCATACGAGATATCCACTCGTGACTGGAGTTCAGACGTGTGCTCTTCCGATCTACCTGCAATAGATGAAAACTGATGACTAAATACTGTCCATCCGTTTGTCGGGACAAAATCTTTACCATCATTGTACTTTACTGCCGGTGTTTCTGCCTTAGGGTCAATTCCCCATTTGTTGGCTAACCAACGGCCATAGACAACATATGCGCCGAATAAAATAACAGCTGCAATTAAAACAATTACTAAAGTGTTCATAGATGTCACTCTCCTATTATGATATATTTCATCAGTCAAACACTCTGTACGCATTGTCCATAGTATCAAAAAAAGCCTTCGTCTCCACACAAATCTAAATGATTTGGTGCAAAGACGAAGGCTGATTTAACATTACTTCCGCGTTACCACTTTGCTTGCCGGATATCCCGGCCTCTCTACTGCCACTGCTGTCAGAATCAATAGGATACCGACTCTATGGCATGCCCTGTTAACGATGGGTACCGGTTCCAATTACTAGGCTGTATGCAATCACACTGCCTTTCACCGGAACTGCTCGCAGGTGAGGGCTTTTTCATTCCTTGCTGCCGCTTCTCATCATCTTACGGCTCTCTGTGAGCGGTGATTTGAAAAAGTCATTTCCTGTTCTCTGCATTTGACTGTTGAATTAAGTAATAAGATAATCTTTCAAACTTCATTTGTCAACAAAAATTTTAATTTTTTTTAATTTTTTTAATTTTTTGTATTCAGAAGTTCTAAAATCTGTTCTTTCTGTAAAAAGCCTGTGGATTTATTTACAACCGTTCCATTTTCCATGAGTACCAGTGTCGGAATGTACATAATAGAAAATTTTTCTGCCAGTTCCGGTGCTTCTTCAGTACTTACTTTTACAAACTTTACATCCGTCACTTCTTCTGAAACTTCTTCAATGACCGGTCCTAACATCTGGCACGGTCCACACCATGATGCCCAGAAATCAATTAATACCGGCTTATCAGACTGTAATACTTCCTTTTCGTAATTTTCACCTGTTACATGTACAATTGCCATAATTTTACTCCTTATCAATCCTTATTTTTTAAAATATCAACTCTTGTTACTTTACCTTCTCTGATACTTGCAATGCATAATGCAAAATTATCGTAATCCACGCAGGTTCCGATTTCTTTTGAAAGGCTTTCCTCACAAATCCGCTTCTCAATCACATCACGGAGCAGTTTTCCATCTGTTTCCGGTATTTTGATTTTAGCAACACGGTTTGCCATTGCCACGGTCATACTGCCGCGTACGGTAATCTTTTCTACCTCATCGTGTGGGATAAACAGATATTTTCTTGTAGCAAACAGCACAACAATCGCAAATACCCCGGTCAGTGTCTGTGTCACGGAAGAATGGGATACAACAACCTGTCTTGCAATTGCAAATAAAAGGACCTCGATAACAGTTCCCGGCGAATGCATGCAAAGCATTTTAATAAGCTCCACACCAATCGCAAGATTCATTGCAGTTTCCAGATAATATGCAAAGACGTCTTCTCCTGCAAAAATATATTGCGGATTAAATACGTCCATCAGCAGTTTCCCTGCAAGAATTACAATAACCAGTCCTAAAATCAGCGAAAGCAGCATTTCCAGATACTGTGAAAGTGCAAAAATCTTAGCACGCAAAAATTCTTTCATTGGTTTCTCCATTCGTTCTTTTTCACTTACTATAGTACTAAATACCGGGGTGGTGTGTCAACCTTGTGTCAATTCCCGCATCAGTTCCGGTACGGTTGTCATTTCATGGATTCTGGAAACATTTTCACCGCAGAAAATTAACCCCTGCTCTAATTCGCCTTTCACGGCGTGAATCAGCGCCTGTGTAATGCAGTACGGCACTTCCTTCGGATTACATTTTTCAAGGCACTGATAACAGCCGGTAATTTCTTGTTTGTGCTGCTCAACCTGTCTGATAAATGCATTGCGCACGGCACGTCCCGGCATGCCGACAGGACTTTTTACAATCTGTATATTACCCTTTCCCGCCTCAATATATGCACGTTTGTATGCATCAGATGCATCACATTCTTTAGTGACAACAAAACGACTTGCAATCTGTACGGCATCTGCACCTAATGAAAGCACATGGTCAATATCCTGTCTGTCAAAAATACCGCCTGCCGCCGCAACCGGAATCTTTTTTGTGTATTTCTCCTCATATGGCTTTTTGCTGTCAATGACCCCGCAAAGAATCGCGTCAAAATCAATATTTTCAATATTTTCCAATACACTTTCCTGAAATCCAAGATGTCCGCCTGCCATCGGTCCTTCCACAATAATACAATCCGGTACTGTGTGGTAATGATGGTCCCACATTTTTAAAATAATTCCCGCTGCTCTCGCGGAAGACACAATCGGCATCAGCTTTGGTATCTTTTTCCCATGCTCAAGCGCATAGTTTTGGGCAATTCCCGGTAAATCTACCGGCAGTCCCGCACCACAGATAATGACATCTGCACCCGCTTCTATCGCCGTTTCAATGTGCTGTCTGTAATGCTTTAATGCCACCATGATATTCACACCGACCAGTCCGTTTCCGCCTGCAATCTCTTTTGCCTGCGCAATGTGTTTTATTATTGCCCTGCGGTTACACTCCGCCGGATTTTTTTCAAAATTTTCCTCGTCATAACCGATCTGTGCTGTTGATATCACACCGATACCGCCTTCTTTTGCAACTGCTCCCGCAAGACGGCTTCGACTCACTCCAACACCCATGCCGCCCTGAATCACCGGCACCGGCACAATAACATCTCCTAATATAAGTTGTGGTAACTGATTATTCATATTCATCTCCATTCCGCAGGTAATTTCTCATCTGCCATAACAGTATTTTGTTTTCGTTCAGAAACACAATATTTTGATTCTCAAACTATTTATGTTATACCGCTTCTTTGTTTTTTTGTCAAGATGATATTACATTTATTTCAATATGATGTAGTTTTAAAAACCGTAATTATCAGAATCCTTTATATCGATATACCAGTTGCATATCAGCCAACATCCTTTAAGCTTTCAAAACTTTATAAAATAAGCTGCACAGCCGTTTTTTGTTCCGGCTGCGCAGCTTTCTTCTTTTAATTCTTTTATTTTTTATGTTTTATGTTTTAACCAAAAAAAATGTTTTATCTATTTTACAGCGTTACGAGTACTTTGATTTTGCTCTTGTTTTTCCAATTTTTCACTGTGGACTTCTTAAATGCCATTTCAACAATATCCTGACCTGTATGGATACGGGATACCGGATGCATGGCAACATTGTCGATACATCCCTTTGCATCGTAAAAAATCACCTTAATCATCGGACAGCGCACCAATACATAGGTTTCTTTGGAATAGCTGACCTCACAGTAAAGAACCGGACAGACGGTGTCACCCTGTTCTTCTGCACGGATTCTCATATTAGAAACGGCAAGGCCGATGGTTTCCGATGATTTTTCATCAAATTCAATCAGACTGTTTAAATAGTCTTCTATGGACTGCTCCTGCTCTTCTTCCTCCGGCTGGGATACCGGCGCCGGCTGACTGATTGTTTCTGCCGGTTCTTCTTCCTGCGCCACATTGACATTTAACTGCTTTAAAACATCTTCTACTGTCTGTGTACCTAATGCAAAACGGTTGACAAATTCCTTCATGGACAGCCCTAAGACGGACTCTGTGCCTTCTCTTTCCAGATATTCTTCAAGTGATTCTGCTGCAGCTTTTTCATCCTGTGCTGCCGGGATGTCTTCTGCCGGGGAATCCTGTACTACCACTGCTGCCTGTTCTTCACCGTCTTCTTTCACTGCCGAAGCTCCAGTCTGTGTCAGTGCTTCCGTCTGCGCCTGTACCTGTTTTTCTGCTTTGTCAGTCAGTTCTTCAACCGGTTCTAAAGTTCCTTCTGTTTCCACCGGTTCTTCTTCTGCTGCCGGAAGACCTTCATACTCCATAAATTCCACACCGACACAATCCCAGCGGTTTGTTCCTTTTCTCTGGAAACAGAATTTCATCTGCTGTTTATCTTCGATACAGGCAACCGTTAAGACTGCCATACAGCCGATTCTTGCTTTAAACTGCGAACTGATTTTTACATTAATCTTTTTGGTTTCGGCAAAAAATTTGCTGTGTCCTAAAATCACATCTGTTGTACTGATTTTATCCGCTCCCGCACTGTACTTGTTTCCGTCAATATCAAATGCGTCAAAATCTATAATTCTGATACGACAATTGTCCTCCGAAGTAAGACGTAATTCAAAAATAAACGCATTGCTGTCTTTCCCTTTTACTTCGCTTAGTAATACTACCTGAAATTTGTCGTAAGTCCTATTCATAAATTCCTTTGTTCCTTCCACTTTCTAACTATTTTCTTGCATCATGGCATGTCTTTTTATTCTCATACATGCGGTTATCCGCCAGTCTGTAAACCATGTTGACATCGCGTATTTCACCGTCTGACACAATTTCAGAACTGTCTGCATAGCCGTATGCCGTACTGTAAACATACCCACTTTGTGCTTTATTTGCCTCACTCATAATTTTTTGAAAATGTCGGATTTCTTCCTGACAATTAAGTTCTTCGATGTTTTCTACAATTACAATAAATTCATCGCCGCCCATTCTGCCAACGATACCTTTGTCCCCGAACGACTTTGTTAAAATATCCGCAAACCCCTTAATCAGCTTATCCCCACTGCTATGCCCATGGGTATCATTCGTGGCTTTCAGCCCATTCATATCAAAATTAAAAATTGTAAATGGAATGTTATTATAACAATATGATTTTAATCGTTCTTCACACAAGCGGCGGTTATAAAGTCCCGTCACATTGTCCGTATATGCCATTTTATAAAGAACTGCCTGTTCTTTTTCGTCGACCATTTTTCCCGCAATATCCCAGCTTAATGAGAGCAGTAAAATACTAATCAGAATCACAGTTCCCAAAGATGAAAATCCTGTTGTCCATGACATTTCATGACCCCAGTATTTTCCTGCCATATAACCTGACCATTCCGCTCCGATACACAGCAAAAACAAAATCACACCGCAGATAACCAGTCTGCTCTGCCGGTTTCCCTTTCTAACACAGGCAATCATTAATATAATCAGATAAACACAGACAATTGCTACAAATGCCTGTTCCAGCCGAAGCATATGCGGAAGATGCCAGACACCTGAAAAATGAAGCACAAATAAAAGTGCCGTCACACCGCTATCTACCCAGAAAATTATGTAATACATCCACGTTATCCATCTGCTGTCTGCTTTTTTCGGATAATCCCTGAAAAAAAGCAGCAGAGACGGCGGACCGATATACATGCTGGCATACTCAATAAAGGTACACAGCCATATCGGTACCCGGTAAATCTGTAGGATATTATATTTTCCCATCGTCCATAAACCTACCATCAGCGAGAAAATTCCCAGTGATATCAAATGTGTAAACCAGGTCCGCGTCAGCATCATAACCATCCCAAGCAAAAGCAGGACAAATCCGATAAACAAAAGGCAGACACTAAGTGCATAAGTAACTCTGTTGGTCACTAAAAAATCAGTGTAAATTGTTGCATAATCAGTAATATAAATATCGTTCATCCGGGTAACATAAGAATCACCGTTTGCCTTAAATTCCAGCATCAGTTCATGCTGTTCTCCATCTTTAGGCATAGCAATGCTGTGCATGCCGCTTCCAACCATTTTCCCGCAATCATACCGCTCCAGCCCGGAACTGTAAATACATTCTCCGTCCACAAAGACACGTAACGTTGCATTATGCGTCTGAACCACAAGTACCGGTGATTGAAACTGCCCTTTATCCACAAAAGTACGGGATAAATATATTGTCTTTTTGTCTGTTAAAATATTATCAAAGTGGAATGTATTCAAATCCACATCCGTATCCGTCTGATTTTCACTGACAACAGTCCAGTTTAAAAGCAATGGCTCCTTTTTTGTATATTCATTTTTTCTTAAACCTGTAATATGATATAACAGCATAGCACCCAGTAAAACGATTACAATTCCCACAATACTCATACATCTTTTTACATATTTGTTTTGGATAACTTTTACCCACGCAATCTGTTTCATCAAATTCCTCCGGCTCTGCCATGAAAACACCTAACATTTCAAGTATACAGAAATTCTAAAGTTTTGCAAGGACTATCCGTGAAAAAAGGAGAAAAAACCTCTGCCGGGCTGTTTCTCCTTTTTACTCTTTGTTTTGAATTAATATTTTAAATATTCATCTTTAATAACTTCCATTTTTTATCAAAATTCCCGTATCTTACGCGCTTTCTGCCTCATCAAACTGTGAATTGTAAAGGTCTGCATAGAAGCCGCCCTTTGCAAGAAGTTCTTCATGATTTCCCTGTTCTACAATATCGCCGTCCTTCATGACAAGAATCACGTCTGCATCCTTAATCGTAGACAGACGGTGGGCAATGACAAAGCTCGTTCTGCCCTTCATCAGGTTATCCATTGCATTCTGAATCTGAATCTCTGTACGGGTATCCACAGAAGAGGTCGCTTCATCCAGAATCAGAATCGGATTGTCTGCAAGAATTGCTCTCGCAATTGTAAGCAGCTGCTTCTGTCCCTGTGAAACGTTGCTTGCATCTTCATTTAATTCCATCTGATAGCCACCCGGCAGGGTTTCAATAAAGTGGTGTGCGTGCGCTGCTTTTGCCGCCGCAATAACTTCTTCATCGGTTGCATCCAGTCTTCCGTAACGGATATTTTCCATAATGGTATCCTTATACAGCCATGTATCCTGAAGCACCATGCCAAACGCATCTCTTAATTCCCGTCTGTTAAAGTCCTTGATATTGTGTCCGTCTACTAAAATAGCACCGCTGCCGACATCGTAAAAACGCATGAGCAGCTTCACAATCGTTGTCTTACCGGCACCTGTAGGACCGACAATGGCAACCTTCTGACCCGGTTTTACATGTACGGTAAAATCATTGATAATTGTCTGATCTTCTTTATAACCAAAGTGTACATTTTCAAAATCCACACAGCCTTCGATTTTATCTAAGCGTACCGGATTTTGCGCAAACTGGTCTTCTTCTTCCTCCTCTAAGAACTCGAATACTCTCTCGGAGGCTGCTGCCATAGACTGTACCTGATTGATAACCTGTGCAATCTGTGTAATCGGCTGTGTGAAATTCTTAACATACTGGATAAATGCCTGAATATCACCAATTGTAATCGCGCCCTGAATTGCAAGAAGACCTCCGGTTAATGCCACACAGGCATAGCCTAAGTTTCCGACAAAATTCATAATCGGCTGCATCATTCCGGATAGGAACTGCGATTTCCATGCGGATTTATACAATACCGTATTGGTTTCGTCAAACTGCTTAACCATAGAAGCCTCTTTGTTAAAAGACTTTACAACGGTATGTCCGCCGTAGGTTTCTTCAATCTGTCCGTTGATATGGCCTAAATATTCCTGCTGTGTCTTAAAATATTTCTGTGATTTCTTTACAACAAATGAAATCAGTCCGGCTGACACCGGCAGAATGACAATGGCAATCAGTGTCATCAGCGGTGAAATGCTTAACATCATGACAAGCACACCAATCATGGTTGCAACCGATGTAATAATCGTTGTAACGCTCTGGTTTAATCCCATTCCGAGAGTATCTACATCATTGGTAATACGCGATAATACTTCACCGTAAGTTCTGCTTTCAAAATATTTCATCGGCATACGGTTAATTTTTTCGGAAATTTCTTTCCTTAACCGGTAACACAGCTTCTGTGTAATCCCCGTCATAATCCAGCCCTGTACAAAGCTGAAAACGGCGCTGATGCTGTATAATCCCAGCACAAATAAAAGGACTTTTCCGATATAGTTAAAATCCATGCCGCCGGTGCCGTTGATTTTATTCATCAGCCCTTCGGAAAGTGCTGTCGTGGCTTTACCTAAAACCTTTGGACCGACAACGTTAAACACGGTCGCACACGCCGCAAAAATCATCACTACGATAATGCCGATTTTGTAATTTCCAAGATACGCAAGTAATTTGCCGATAGACCATTTAAAGTCTTTGGCTTTTTCTCCTGGCATCATACCTCTGCCTGGTCCTCTCATCGGTCCTCTTGTCTTCGGAGGCATTTTTACATCTTTATTTTCCATAAATTACTGTTCCTCCCTTTCTGTATCACCCGCAAGTCCGAGTTCCTTTTCTGACATCTGCGATTTTGCAATCTGACGGTATACTTCGCAGTTTGCAAGCAGTTCTTCATGTGTTCCCCTGCCGACGATTCTGCCTTCATCCATGACAAGAATCTGCTCTGCATGAAGCACCGTACTGATTCGCTGTGCAACGATAATAACCGTGCTGTCGGATACCTTTTCTGCCAGTGCCTTACGGAGTGCCGCATCGGTCTTTAAATCGAGTGCGGAAAAACTGTCATCAAAAATGAAGACCTTCGGATTCTTTGCAATGGCTCTTGCAATCGACAGACGCTGTTTCTGTCCACCGGATACGTTAGAACCGCCCTGTGCAATCGGACTGTCATATTTTGCACTTTTTTCTTCAATAAAATCCGATGCCTGTGCAATTTCAGCCGCTTCACGGATTTCTTCATCGGTTGCATCTTCTCTGCCATAACGGAGATTGCTTGCAATCGTACCGGAAAACAGCACACCTTTCTGCGGCACAAAGCCGAGTTCATCACGCAGTTCATTCATGGTAATGTTACGGATATCGTGTCCGTCGATTGTCACCGAACCTTCCGTAACATCGTAAAGTCTTGGTATTAAGTTTACAAGCGTTGATTTACCACAGCCCGTACTGCCGATAATCGCCGTTGTCTTACCCGGTTCAGCCACAAAATCAATATCTTCAAGGGCATTGTGTTCTGCACCCGGATATTTAAAGCTTACATGGTTAAAGCGTACAACACCTTCCTTCTTTTCAAGTGTTTCCGGCTTTTCAGGGTCTACAATTTCAGATTTTACAGTTAATACTTCATCAATTCTGTCTGCCGCAACTGCCGCTCTCGGAAGCATAACAGACATCATCGTCAGCATTAAGAAGGACATAACAATCTGCATTGCATACGTAATAAATGCTGTCATTGCACCCACCTGCATACTGCCGTTATCAATCTTATGTGCCGCAACCCATACAATCAGAACCGTCAGTCCGTACATGATAAAGGTCATGCAAGGCATCATAAATGTCATGACACGGTTGGTAAATAACATCGTCTTTGTCAGCTTTTTATTGGCTTTATCAAAACGTTCTTCTTCCTTCTTTTCCCTTCCGAATGCACGGATAACAGAAAGTCCGGTAAGAATTTCCCTTGAAACTAAGTTGACACCGTCAACCAGCTTCTGCATTAATTTAAACTTCGGCATGGCAACAACCATTAAAAACAGCACGAGTGCCATAATAGCCGCAACAGCAAGACCGATTACCCAGCCCATTCCGGCACCTGTCTGCCATACCTTGATAACACCGCCGATACCAAGCACCGGCGCATATAATACCATACGCAGTAATAATACAATCACCATCTGAATCTGCTGTACATCATTGGTGGTCCGTGTAATCAGGGATGCCGTTGAGAAACGATCCATTTCCGCACTGGAAAAGCCCATGACTTTTTTGTATACGCTGCCACGCAGATCACGTCCTGCACCGGCTGCCACACGCGACGCAAGCATACCGACACATACGGTAATCACTGCAACTAACAGTGCCATCAGCACCATTTTAATGCCTGATGCCCACAGATAATCAGTCTGTAACTTATCCATATCTACACCGGCGGCACTGTCCATGTTCTTTGCATAAGAGATACCCATGGAAAGAATCAGTGAACTGCCCATGCTCTCCATTTTTTCCTGCAACGTGTCACGCATGGAAACAATATCATCCGTTGTCATTCTGCCCTGTGCAAGCATCATCTGAAAGACCGGACGCATATCCACACAGTCTGCAAGTACTACATTGCCGTCAACATCTTCAATCTCTTTTTTAAAGGTTGAAAGTTCAATGCCCATCTGCTGTCCGAGCATTTCCACCGGAACATTTTCAAGCTGTGAAGGGTCCTGACCGGACTGTGCGGCAATCTGCTGTTTAAAAGCAGATTCCTCTACTGCCGATGTCTGATTGTTTAAAATAAATGCTGTCACAAATTCATCATCATATTCATCCAGCTTCTTTTCATCGGTCACATCCAAGCGGTACACATCACCGTCTTCCCAGTAACTGTCTTCCCATATTGCGACCTCATCTTCTGTCATAAAAACCTTTGCCAGTTCAAATTCTTCCTTTGTGACTGCCTGCGGCATACAGTGTGAAACACCACCATTCTGAATACCGGTATCAATAATATCCGATGTATACTGCGGCAGCGATAAATCTGCATATGCCTGTAATACAAGCAGTGCGATAATCAGCAGTACAGATTTCCAATAAGGCTTTAACGTCTTAAAAAATCTACTCATTCTGTCACATCACCTTTCTTTTTTCTTTTCTCTATTTCTGCTTCTGATGCCTCATAAAGCTGGTTCATCAGCGCAGTCAGACGGATTACGTCTTCTTTTTTCAGGCTGCTTAGCACCTTTGCCGTAAATGTATTCATTGTTTCCTCCGCTTCCGCCAGTACCTCTGCCCCCTCCGGGGTCAGTTCCACATATGTAATTCTGCGGTCCTGCGCGCTGACTGTCCGCTGGATGTAATTCTTCTTTTCCAGTACTTTTAATGTCCGGGACACGGCAGTAATATTAATACGCATCCTCTCTGACAGTGTAGAAACCTTGACTTTTTCTTCGTTTAGACACTTATTTGCCCCGCCAATATGCATCAGGGTGGCAAATTCCGAATGGTTCATATTCGGAAATAAATCCGACATATGCAGCTTTCTAAACTGTGTAAATGCGGAAAACAGCTCCGCATACTCTTTTTGCACAAAAATTCCTCCTTTCCGGCTGTGATCTTCACCGTCCTATGCTGTTTCGCGGTGATTTTTTACTGCAAAAAAATAAATAGTTAACAGTGTTATATATTATCGTTGTGAAATAATAACACATGTTAACTATTTTGTAAATAAAAACTCTATAAACTATTTATGAACAGTTTTTTGTTTTATATAAACGCTGTATTTTCCGGACATTGTCTACATATTGGACTTTTTTTTCATCCCTTATGCGCTCAATCCCGCTTATTTGCGGGCTTTGCGCCAAAAATACATTTTTTTACTCCAAATTTGTCTTCATTTTAAAGGCCACACGGATACAGGTTCCTTTTCCCGGTTCGCTTGTAAGCGACAGGGATGCGTTCTTATGGGCAGCCACAATATGCTTTACAATAGCAAGCCCCAGTCCTGTTCCTCCCGTTGATTTAGAACGGCTTTTATCCACACGGTAAAAGCGCTCAAATATACGCTCCTGATGTTCTTTTGAAATGCCGATACCGGTATCCTTGACCTCAATAATCGTTGCTCCGGTTTCTGCCGTTTTATCAAATGCAACGGCTGCATCAACCGTAATATCGACCCTGCCGCCCGGATTGTTGTATCGGATGGCATTGTCACACAGGTTATAGACCAGTTCATCCATCATCTGGCGGTTGGCACAGATAATGCGGTGTACACCGTGTAATTCCATGGTAACATCGTGCTTCTTGGCACTTAGGCGAAGCATCTCCACACAATTTTGTGCAATATCATAAATATCCAGTTCTTCAAAGCAGTTCTGTTCCTCTACCTGATCTAATTCCGACAGACGGATAATATCGTTAATCAAAGTCAGCAGACGATTGGAATTTTTATGAATTTCCGCCGCAAAACGCACAATATCTTCATCTGCTGCCATTCCACTCTCAATCAGTTCGGAATATCCGGAAATAGACGTCAACGGTGTCTTTAATTCATGGGACACATTTGCCGTAAATTCCTGCCGCATGGTGGCATTGCGCATAATATCCTCATGCTGTTTTTTGATTGTCTGTACAAACGGTACCAGTTCTTTATACACCTTTACGGAATCCGAAGCATCAAGATTATCTGCCAGATTTTCAATCGGCTCAATAATGCTCCCCGTCAGGAAATGTGAGAGGATCATACACAATGCAAACAACAGTACGCATAAAATTACGATTACCGGCAGAATGCTCTCGAAAACACTTGTGATACTGCCTGCTTCCTTTGCCGTGCGCAGGACACTTCCGTTCTCCAGCCGTATGGCATAATAAAACGCATTTTTACCGATTGTGCTGGACTGACGGATTGCCTGTCCTTCTCCGGTCTGCAGTGCCTGTGCCTAATCGGGGTGTAGCTCTCCAAAGTCGGGCTCCTGGGATTCCATTTCCTTTATCGTTTATGTAAGATAACGCTAACTGTTCTTCTGGTAACTCTTGATGGCCCATGCCCACATCACGACGGCATAGCCAGAGAGAGCATAGAAGTGATGGCGGAGGTCATTGAGGCTGCTGCCCTTGAGGTAGAGCGTGCGCATCGCTTCGATGAAATAGCGCAGAGGATTGATGCGAGTGAACGCCTTCGCCCATTCTGGCATACTCGATACTGGGGTGATTAAACCGCTCAGGAGAATGAAGATGACCAAGAAGAAGAACATCACGAGGGCTGCCTGCTGGGTGGTATCGGAATAGTTGGATACTATCAAACCCATGCTCGACACCACGAGGATGAAGAGGGTGGCAAAGAGGAAGATGACCCAGATGTTGCCCACAGGCTCTTGTCCGTAGATGAGGCGAGCGAGCACCATGGAGTAACCCAATACCAACAAGCCCACTGCCCAGTAAGGTATTAGCTTGGAGAGGATGAAATCAAACTTGCCCACAGGGGTTACGTTGATTTGCTCGATGGTTCCCTTCTCTTTCTCGCCCACTATGTTGAGGGCAGGGAGAAATCCTACAAGCAAGATCAGGAGCATCGCCATCAAGCCAGGTATCATGAAGAACTTGTAATCCAAGTTGGTGTTGTAGAGGTATCTTGGCGCTACATCATAATGAGCCATGCTCACGGCGGAAGCCGCCAAGCCCGATTCCTCTCGCAGTTGGGTAGAATAGTCGGCGATGATTTGGGCGAGATAGCTGGACCCCAATCCTGCCTTCACACCATTCACGGCGTTGGCAGAAATCATCACTTGGGTCACTCCCTCCTTTACGAGGTTTCGCTCGAATTGTGGCTCTATCTCCACGATGAAATCAGCATCGCCTGCCTCCACGCTCTCCAAAGCCTTGGGGTAAGTGGAGGAGACATCATTGAGATGGAAATACTGTGAGGCAGAAAGTTTCTGAACGAGTCGGCTGGACCATGAGGAATGGTCGTTGTCGATGACGCTGATCTTCAGGTTTTTCACCTCTTGGGTAGCTGCTCTCGGCACCATGTTGATGACACCGATGGGGAGCAATATGAAGACGATAGGAAGGATGATGTTGCGCATCATCTGCTTGAATTCCTTTTCTAATAAAAATCGAATAACCATAATTTATAATCTTACTTTGAATAGCTTCCACGATACGCCGAGTAGTACCACTGCCATGAGGGCGAGCACTGCCGTCTCGTGCATCACGTATTTCATTTCCACTCCCTGGATCATCAGCTTTCTCGCCACTTCCACGTACCATCGGGCAGGGATGATGGCTGAGGCATTCTGCAACGCTTCTGGCATACTCTCGATAGGGAAGGCAAGACCTGAGAGATAGACCGTTGGTACGATGAGCAACAAGGACAGCAACATGGCTGCCAACTGACTGCTCACACAGTTGGAGATAAACAATCCTAAGAGCAGCGACACCAATATGTATAATAAGGAGATGGCGATGAAGCCCATCACGCTGCCAGCTATCGGGATGTTGAGCAGGAAGACCGAGAGCAAGAGGATGGTGGCGAGGTTCATGCAGGAGATGACGAAGTAAGGCACCAACTTTGCCACCACGATGACGATAGGTGGCAAGGGAGAGGCAAGCAATATTTCCATCGTTCCCATCTCCTTCTCCTTCACGATGGCGATACTCGTCATCATGGCACAAATAAGGAGCAGAATCAAGCCTATCACACCCGGCACGAAGTTGTACTCACTTCGGCTCTGCGGATTGTAGAGCATTTTTGTGACAGGGATGATTTGGAAGGAGGGGGTGAAGCTACTTGTGGATGCTTGCGCCATTTGGGCGTGGCTTCGCTCTTGCTGGATGTAGTCTTGCAAGTAGCCTGCCAAAATCTGCTGCATGTAACCCGTGCGCACGGCGGCTTGGTTTGGCTCGCTGCCATCGGCAAGGAGCTGGATGGATGCCTTGCCCGAATGTCGCATCTCATCAGAGAAGTTGTAGCTGAAGATGACGGCGAGGTCGGCATTGTTCTCCAAGAACATCTGCTGGATTTCTTTCTCGCTGTGAACGTCTGCCACGATGGTGAAATAGCGGTTGTTGCGGATGTGCTCTTGTATGCGAGTGGTCACCTCGTCCTTGCTGTGGTCGAGGATGACGACACGGGAATCTTTCACCTCCGTGGTGATGGCGAAGCCGAAGAGGATGATCATGATGATAGGCATGACCAGCAGAATCAGCATCGTACGCTTGTCGCGGAAGATGTGGCGGAATTCCTTTCTTACGAATACGATAAATTGTTTCATTGTGTTATGGGAATTTAAGAGAAGTTAGCTGCGTTTGGCCTTGCGAGCCAAGTGCAGGAATACATCATACATG
>ENA-USUE01000887-USUE01000887.1-human-gut-metagenome-genome-assembly--contig:-NODE-887-length-14686-cov-5.099801_pt1 | contig 14686 bp, 11 predicted proteins | sample MGYA00250060_ERZ773396 | MGnify/ENA primary metagenome ERZ773396 (study PRJEB29103, sample SAMN06111989) | human gut metagenome | biome: human gut; feature: ankylosing spondylitis patient; material...
TTACGTTACGAATGAAAGTTGATGATGTCAGGATTATGGGGCGAGCAACGCAAGGAGTTCGGCTGATTAATCTTGAAAAGCGAAATGATGAAATTGCCGAGGATGTCGCGACAGAAGGCGTCGTGGAGCGTTAAGCCCACTTTTCCGAAGCCCTCGACGTTGACGCGGAGGGTCCCCGCTTCGGGGTTGTAGATGAAGGCTAGGCGCCGGACCGGCCTGCGTGAGAATGGCTCTACTTGGCCTTCTGGTGTCCATTCCTCGGACGACTCCAAGTAGTCGGAGAAAGTCGCGACAAGGGCGCTGCTCGGGCCCTTGGTTTCGTATGAATCGACGCGGCAGTATCGCCCGCGCATTTGCCTAGCAAGGATCTTCTGGATGTCCTCGGCGAGTAGGCTACGGGCAACCTCGGACGAATTGACCGTCTGTCCCCAGATTCCTGAGTACTGCTTCCAGCCCTTGGCCCGGGTCGAATCGATCAGATAGCGGGTGCATGTCCGTCGATAAAGATAGGGGTCATGGATGAAAACCGAAAGCATGACCCCTTGAATTCCTGCAACGCGGTCGACGGGCAGCCAGTCTGGGCGCTTGCCGAAGATCGAGGCCTGCAAGGCTGTTTCTCCGGCCTCTTCTCGAAAGCCATTGATTTCATGAAAAGCGGCCTGTAGCTCTTTCAGTTCTGGATGCTCGGACCTTAATCGGTCCCATTCGGTCATACATGTGCCGGCAGAACGCAAAGCTGCCAAGTTGGCATCTTTGGCGCCGTATGCCGCAAGGGCTTGGCACAAGATGTCGTCGGGGATCTTTCTGCAGAAGCTATCCAGAAGGTACGCAGCCATAGGCCTCCTTTATGACGGTTTTACGAGGACAAGCGAGCAGTCAGCTCGTCCACCTGAGAAAACAGCTGCTCCACCTTCGCGACGATGCGGCGCTGCTCGGCGAGCGGCGGGAGGGGGATCGGCGAATTCGTAGCGTCTTTAGTTCCCATGCGTGGCATTTTGACTCCATAAGATAGATTGGTTGCCCGATCTACAAAGTATGGTGACATCAGGCAAGTTTTTAGGTATTTCTTGCAGATGTACTGATCATTGCGGGTGGAAATTGGCACGATCTCCGTAGTGCAGAACCCATCCTCGTCTGCAATAAGAACCTTATTTAGGTATGGCCTTAATTTTCCCCAGAGCACATTGCCCGCATGGAATGAGTTTTTATTGCTTTTGGACGAAGCCCCGCGCTTTTTGCGGATTAATCGCCCAGTATTCTTTTCAATATCTTCAAGATCGAGTAGCCAGTCTTTTGACTGCACGGCCGTGCCCATGATTTGAGATGTGCTGCCGTAATCAGCAATTTCTCCTAATTTGCACCACTTCCACTTCGCAGGTATCTCGAACGGCGCCTCCTCAGGCGCCTCGCCGATTTGCTCGACTGCGGGCTCGTCGTCGCGCTGCGGCACCAACTTGCCGCGAATCGCTAGGCTGATGAGGGCGTTTTTTACGGCTTCGATGTTCATCAGTTGCCTCCTTGCGCGAGCACCTTACGGATTTCGGCAAACGCGGCGTCCGCCTCGGATCGGCACTTTCGCCACTCCTCGCAGTAGTCGTCGAGGATTTCTTCGGGGGTCCGAGTGTCCTCTTCGGGTTTCGCGTAACTGCAGAGGTCGAGGTTGAAGCCGTTGGCCTCGATTTCCTTCGCGGTGTAGAGGCGAGCCTTGTCGGCGCCGTCTTTCGTGATCGGCTTTCTGTCGTCCCACCATTTTTCGAGCCCTGCGAGGCTTTCCTTGGTCGCGGGGCGGGTCTTGGAAAAACGCTCGACGCCTTCGGGTGTGTCGACGCGGTAGAACCATGTCTGTTCCGTCGGGCGCGTCCGGTCGAAAAACAGGATATTCGTCCGGATCGAGGTGTAGGGGGCGAAGATGCCTTCGGGCAACCTCACGACGGTGTGCAGGTTGAATTCCCGGAGGAGCTTCTTTTTGATCTCGGTCTTGTTGCCCGTTCCGAACAGCAGCCCGTCGGGGACAATCACGGCCGCCCGCCCGTTCGTCTTCAGCCGCTCCATCATCAGCACGAGAAACAGGTCGGCGGTTTCGGAGCTCTTCAGGTCGGCCGGGAAGTTGTTCTGGATGGTCGTCTTTTCGGTCCCGCCATACGGGGGATTCATGAGGATGACGTCCGCCAGCTCCTTCTGCTCAAAGGGGCTGTTGTCGAGGTCGTTGATGAGCGAGTTCCTGTGGTCGATATTCGGGTTGACGATGCCTTCGAGGATCAAGTTTGTGCAGGCGAGCAGGTAGGGCAGCGGTTTTTTCTCGACGCCGTAAATCGTCCTGTTGTCGATCTGGTCGCGGTCTTCGTTGGTCTTCGCTTGCCGTCGCAGCACGTTCATTGCCGAGACGAGGAAACCGGCGGTGCCGCACGCAAGGTCGGCCACCCGGTCCCCGAGCTTCAAGTCGACGTGTTCCGCCATGAAGTTCGTCAGGATTCTGGGCGTGTAGTATTCGCCGGCGTTGCCGGCGCTTTGCAGGTCATGCAGGATGGCCTCGTAGACGTTCCCGAAGTTCTTAGTTTGCACGGGGTCCGTGAAGTCGATTTCGTTCAAAGTCTTGGCGACTTCGAAGATGAGCGAGCCGTCCTTCATGTAGTTGTGCACTTCTTGAAAGACGTCCCGGACCACGCTCTTGCGGCGCGGCGTTTCCGGAGTAATCGGCAGGGACTGGAGCGCCGGGAAAAGCTCGTTGTCGATGAAGTTCCGAAGCTCGTCGCCGATTCGACCGTCTTCGGTGACCCCCGTCAGGGCCCAGTTATGCCAGCGGAACGGTTCCGGAATGATTGACTGGTAGGACGGGTCGAGAGCTTCCCACTCCTGCTCGCGGTCGTCGTAGGCCTTGAGGAAAAGCATCCACGTCAGCTGCTCGATGCGTTGGGCGTCGCCGCTTACGCCGGCGTCCTGCCGCATGATGTTTTGAATCCTCTTGACGAAGTTTCCAAGCCCAAGATTCGTTGCCATGCCTGCTCCTAATAAATGTCTTTAATTCGGTGTGTAGATGCTGCGGACCAATCGCTTGACCGACTGGAGGTATCCGTTCCGGCCACCGAAGGCGCGGAAAATCTTCACGATTCCGCCGTCGTTGTTGAAAACGGGGTTCTTCAGTACCTCGACGCTTTCGATCTGGGAAACTCCCTGCCGTGCGTACAGGTCTAGGAGCTTCTCCATGATCTTCTTGGCGGCGCCTTGGTACTGGCCGAGCAGCGTCCCGTCTTTCACCCGCTTCGCCCGGAGGCTGCGCGGGAAAATGTGCTTTTCCCCGTATGCGAGGTAGCAGATGATGTCGAACTCATCCGCATCAGGCATGTGGAGGTTCTTGCGTAGTTCGTCGAGGAAAATGCCGTTTTCAAGTAGCACCCGATCGATTTCCTTCTTTTCCTCGGCGCCGTTCCAGACTTCGAGGAACTTGTCTTTCGTATCGAAGAGCTGCAGAAGGTTGCGCCGCGTGTAGTCGATCAGCTTTTCCGTGATGAGCTTGCCGTTCCCATCGAGATACTGGACCAGCTGCGAATCCACCCGGATATCGACGTCATGCACTTCGTAAATCTGGTGCGCGTCGTCTGAAGGGAGCAGCTTCGGTTCCGGAGGCTCCGGATGCGGGTGGGACTTCTTGTTCTGCTCGCCCTCGCCCGCGGGCGGGTCCGCCTGATCTGGGTTCCAGTCTGTCGATTCCACGGGCCCGTCGAAGTCGGCATCGTTGAAAAGAGCGGTTACCCCCCGGAAGTCGAGGATCGTGAAGAACGTTTTCCCGTGGTTTCGGTCGAGGCGGGTGCCGCGCCCGATGATCTGCTTGAACTCCGTCATCGAACGGATCGGAGCGTCGAGCACGATGAGCTTGACCGTCGTCGCGTCCACGCCGGTCGTCAGTAGCTTGCTCGTGGTGGCTACGACGGGGTAGGCCTTCTTCGGGGAGGTGAAGTTTTTCAGCTGCTTTACGCCCTCTTCGTCGTTTGCGGTCATCCGGACGGCCCAGAGCGGATTCGCGGTCATCATGTCGCGGTTAAGCGAGCGCATTTCCTCGAGCATGACCCCGGCGTGGTGCTGCGTCGTGCAAAAGATGATGGTCCGGGACATCCGCCCGATATGCTCAAGGTACTTCGTGATAGTTTCGGCAACTGCATGCGTGCGGTTCCGGATTTCGATTCGGGTGCCGAAGTCGGAAAGGGTGTACGTGCGCTGCGGGATCAACTGCCCGTTGTCGTCAACCTCACCCTCGCGGGGGGTCCAGCCGGTCTTGTCCTTGTCGAAGACGATGTTCACCACCTTGTATGGCGCGAGAAACCCGTCCTCGATGCCCTGCTTCAGGGTATAGGTATATATGGGGTCCCCAAAGTAGGCCGCGTTGTCTGCGCCGTCCTTCTTGTTCGGAGTGGCCGTCAGGCCGATTTGCACGGCGCTGCTGAAGTATTCGAGGATTTCCCGCCAAGAGCTTTCCTCGCGCGCGCTGCCCCTGTGGCACTCGTCGACAACCACAAGGTCGAAGAAGTTGCGAGGGACCTGCTTGAAGACGTCAAGCGTGGAATCGGCGTCCTTGTCCTCTTCCTCGACGCCGCGGCTGCTTTTCTTCAGCTGCTGGTACAGCCCCATGTAGACTGCGGCGCCGGTATCGATCGTCCCGCGGGTGATTTTCCGGACGGTGTTCCCGAAAGGCGTGAAAGTCTTGTCAATCGCCTGATCGATAAGCTGATTCCGGTCGGCGAGGTACAGCACCCGCCTCGCGGCCTTGGCCTTCAGCATCCGCCAGATGATTTGGAAGGAAACAAAGGTCTTGCCGGTTCCGGTCGCCATGACAAGGAGCACGCGACGGCGCTTTCCGGACAGAACGGCGTCGACCGTGCGGTTGATTGCCACCATCTGATAGTAGCGGGGCTTCCGGCCGTCGGTCGACGTGTAGTAGAGGGAGTTTTCCTCTTGGCGCCGGGCTTCGCCAGAGCGAGGGATCCCGCGGGCGTCGCACCACTCGTCCCAGAGCTCTTCGGGCGTGGGGAATTCTTCGAGCCTCAGGTGCTTGACGCTGTAAGTCGGATACCGCGTGACTTTTATGAATTCGTCACCTGCCGAAGCGAAGGCAAAGGGCACGTCAAGCGTTGCAGCGTACTGCGCGGCCTGATCTACCCCGTCCTGAGCTGACTTCCCGAAGCGTTTTGCCTCGATCACAGCAATCGGGCGGTTGTTGCCGTGCAAGAGGATGTAGTCAGGCCGGTTGCGGGAGTCCTCCGGAGGGATGCTTTTCGCCTCGTTGGTGCCGGGAACAATCTGCATCCGGTCAGACCGCAGGCTGTATTCGAAAAGCATGTCCTCGGCCTTCCAGCCCTTCCCGGTCAGCGCAGGGGTGATGTACCTAGCCTTTGTGTCTTCTTCCGATAGGTATTTTGTCGTTCCCAAATCCCACCCCCTGCAACAGGACATTTAGCTTGCCGAAAGTCCTTCGGTATTGTCCAACAAAGTCTTACTGTATCTTTATACCCTTTTACCGGATTGCGGTATGGATCTTGGAAAAATATCGATTCCCTGCCACGCTCGGAGCAGGCCGTGAAAACTGCGGGACGCACCTCTAGGAGTGGGGGTTTTTATGGTTTTATTTCTTTTTCTCAGAGATCCAAAAAAACTGTCAGTACTGAGAGTGTGTGCACAGCTTATCCAAGTAGGAATAACAGTACTCGCCCCAAGCCTCCACGATCGCCCGGCGTTCCTTTTCGAGGGGAGCTCGGTCGTAGGCGCCGTGGTAGGCGTCGTCCTTCGAGTGCAGTAGGCAGAGCTCTACGGCTTCCTGATCAAAGCGCCTGTTGTTCCCTAGGACGTCGTCCTTGGCCCATGTCCGGAAGGTGGCCCGGGCGGTCCCGTGCTGCGTTATCCGCTGCGGCGCCCCCATCTTCCGGGACTTCACGGGGTCTATCCAGCCGATGCCATCCTCGGCCTTCCGCTTGAGGTGCAAGCGCTTCAGGATCGCCCCAAGGGCTGCGTCGCCTAGGGCGGTCCCGCGGTTACTGGGGAAGACCAAGTCGGACCCCGAGAGGTGCGGCAGCGATTCAAGCAGAGCGACGGCCCGGGATGACAGGAAAATCGTGCGGTCCCGGTTCGGGCTCTTCATCTTGTCATTGTCCAACGGAACCCGCCAGACTCGCTCCTCTAAATTGAATTGCTTCCATTCTGCGAGCCGAACGGCCTTGGACCGCGTTGCCGTAAGGAAGGAGAACTGCAGCGCCCGGGCGGAAGTCGACGGGGCGAGGGCATCAAGCTCCGCCATCAGCCGCGGGAGTTCCTCTACGGAGCATGCAGCGTAGTTCTGGCGCTCCTTCCGTCCGATCTTGTATGACTCCATGAGGACGCCGAGGGCGCCGTCCATGGAAGCGGGGTTGACCTGATTCTTGCGTTTATGGAGCGCGATGGCCCACCTGAAGATCTGTTTTATATAGGTCTTCGCCTTGTCGGCCGTTCGTGGGACGGTCTTCCAGATAGGGGCGAGGCATGTCCGGACGTCCTCAGGCGTGATGGCCTCGATGTCCATGCTGCCGAAGAAGGGGTAGACGTGCTTTTCGAGCACTTGCCGGGTGCTTGCCTCGCGGCGTTGGTTCCGGGCCCACTGCCCCTGCCGGATTTGTTCTGCCATCCACTCTTCGGCAACCTGCTCGAAGGTGACAGGGTTCAAGGCGCGTTCCTTAGCCTCGCGCTCCGCTACGGCCGCCGCAGCCTTCGCCTTCTTCTCGGCGAGCGGGTCGATGCCCTGCTCGATCTTGTCCCGGGCTTCCCGGGCGACTTTCCGCGCCAAGGCGAGGGACATCCGAGGGTAAGCCCCTAATCCCAAGTCGTGGCTCGCCCCCGCGATCTTGTAGCGGAGGATGTACCAGCCTATGCCGTGTCGCTTCCTGAGATACAGCCCCTTGACTCCGCCGAGGGAGTGCGTCCCATCGGGGAGAGCCTTCACGGCCACAGCCGTTAATTCTTTTGCGATTTTTGGCATTTAGTATGGGAAGAAGATGGCCTAACTCCTTTCCCATTATATTTCCCATACTAAAAGCGTGGATTCGGTGGGATTTCTTTGGACTGTATTGGAGCTTGTTTTACGTTAAGTGATTGAAAATAAAAGAAATCCCAGACGTCATAGGACAGTCTGGGACTTAGATATGGTGGAGAAGAGGAGGATCGAACTCCCGACCTCAGCGATGCGAACGCTGCGCTCTCCCAGCTGAGCTACTTCCCCGTGAGATTCAGTATTTTACAGAAATTGCCGGAAAATGCAAACCTGTCATCAGCGAACGGCCGCATTCCCGTGTTTCCGCAAATTACTTCTTCCAGGTTCCGTTGCGGACGATCACGCGATAGCCATCGGGATCCTCAAAAGCGGCTGAGTCACCGTCAGCGTACAGCTGCGGATTCGTCACCTGCTGGAAGCCGGCATCGAAAAGCTGCCCGAGCGTCTTCTTCCAGACTTCGTGCTCCGGAATGGAAAGCACAATAAAGTGATTGGGAGTCGGAGCGCGCGGCACTTCATCCTCGCCCCGCTTCTGCGAAAACTCGAACTGGTAGGGCCAGTCCTTGTGCCCGCAGATCACGCCGTCCCAGCCAACCTGGGCCTCATAGCGGTCGAGAACCTCGAACCCGAGCCCATTGCAATAGAAATTGATGAGCTTTTCGAGATTGTTCGTTGAGCGGGAAAGACGAATCTTCGGAACGACGGAATCCATGTAACGCCTCCACTGAAGGAAAACACATATAGTTAACATTATGGACAGGAGAGGCCCTCAAGGCAAAGATTTATCACCGCTCCAAAGCCCGGATTCCGGCCCAAACGCTCTATATGGCTGAATATGAAACAGATAGATTTCCACTTCAATGTCGGCAACCGACTCTTCTACGCCTGCCGTTTCGTGAATAAGGTCTGGGGAATGGGACTGTCAGTCGCTGTATGGAGTTCAGACCGGATGCGGCTCGATGACTTCAACCGCCGTCTCTGGGCGTTTGAGGACATGTCCTTTATTCCGCACGCCTTCGCAGGGGGGCTCGACGCGGAGTCGGCCCGCGTGATTCTTTCCCCTGATCCGACGGCTCTTCCGGATTCCGATGTGCTGCTGCTTCTCGATGAGGGAACGCCGCCTGACTACGAGAATCTCTTCCAGCGGTTTGACCGTGTGGTGGATATCGTCTCCTCCATCCCGGAAGAAACCGAAGCGGCCCGCAACCGCTATAGAATCTATCTTCATCACAAGTATCCTCTGAAGGCTTACGACCAGGGAAGGCGCTGAACACCATGACGGTTCAAAATTCAAACCCCATCCACACTCCGGTTCTCGCCCATCCTCTGCCCCTCAACTGGGGAAAGCTCAGCAGTCTTTCCGCTCCGATTGATCTGGCCGGAATCTCCGAGCTTTATCAGAGAATCGCTCCCGCCGCTGCCCCGCAGACAGAAACCCCGGCAGCAGCTCCCCGACAAGAAGGTGTCACCATGCAGAATAACGGCTCCCCGGCCCCGTCCTTCAATACTCCGAATTTCGGCAGGACAGAGCCTCAGAGTCCCGCTCCGAGCACCAGTTTCCCGCCCGGAGTACCGGTTTTTTCGGGTGACGGCGGCTTTGATGAGCTGATGCGTGAGCCCCAGAAGCCGGCAGCTCCCGCGCATCCTGCGGCTCAGGCTCCCCGCGAGGAACCTGTGTTTTCGAACCCGCAGAGCGCACCGGCCGCTGAACCGTCCCCCTTCGGCGTGTCGTCCTTCAAGACCCCGTCCTATGTGCCGCCCCACCAGCCGGACCCTGTTCCGGTTCAGCCGGCAGCGCCCCAGCGTGATCCGTCGCAGGAACTGGTCTCCTATCTGCAGCCGATTCTGGAACGCGCCATTTCGGACCGGCTCAGCACCGTGATCGACGCCGCGGCCCGGTCTGCGGCCGATGCCGCGGCGGACCGGATCCGCGCTGAAGTGCTGTCGAAGATTGATCTCATCGTGCGCGACGCGGTCGAGCACGAAACCTCCCGTTTTCTGAGAATGAGAAGGTAACAGCCGGCCTTCCGCCGGCTGGATGACGGCCGGCTCCCCATCCTCACCCGGGAGCCCCGTCTCACACTATTCCGCCGATTCACTCCGGATCGGCCCCGAAACACCACAGTCCCTCTGTTATCTCTGCCTGAAACATGAGAAAATAGCGGGTTACTTTATGTATTCGTATGTCAAGGCTCCTTTGAAATGACTACTCCTCTGATGACAGAGCTCGCCAAGAGCTTCGAACCCGCTTCCATTGAAGCGCACTGGTACCCGGAATGGGAAAAGCGCGGCTACTTCCGCGCCGGACTCGATCAGAACAAGCCAAGCTTCTCGATCCAGCTCCCGCCGCCCAACATTACGGGCATCCTGCACATGGGGCATGCGTTCAATCAGACCGTCATGGATTCGCTCACCCGCTATCACCGCATGGCGGGCTACAACACGCTCTGGCTCCCGGGCACCGATCACGCCGGCATTTCGGCTCAGATCGTGGTCGAGCGCCAGCTTGAAAAACAGGGAATCGATCCCCACTCCCTCACCCGCGAAGAGTTCATGCAGAAAGTGCTCGAGTGGAAGGAATTCTCCGGAGGCACGATTCTGAAGCAGATGCGCCGCCTCGGCGACTCCGTGGATTGGGAGCGCACTTACTTCACGATGGATGAGAAGCTTTCGCGCGTTGTGCGGAAGACTTTCGTCCAGCTTTACCGCGAAGGCCTGATCTACAAGGGCACGCGTCTCGTGAACTGGGATCCGAAGCTGCAGTCCGCGGTGTCCGACGTCGAAGTGGAGCCTGAAGAGGAAGACGGACATCTCTGGGAAATCCGCTACCCGGCAGCCGATGGCGGAAAGGACGTCATCGTCGCGACGACCCGTCCTGAGACGCTGTTCGGCGACGAGGCGATCGCCGTGAACCCGGAAGACGAACGCTACAAGGATCTCGTCGGCCACACGGTTCATCTGCCGCTCTGCGACCGTGAGATTCCGGTTATCGCTGACTCCTACGTGGACCGCGAATTCGGTTCCGGCTGCGTGAAGATCACCCCGGCCCACGACTTCAACGACTTTGAAGTCGGCCGCCGTCACAATCTGCGCTGCATCTCGATTCTCACGAAGGACGCGAAGATCAATGAAAACGCGCCGGCGAAGTATGTCGGCATGGACCGCTACGAAGCCCGCAAGGCCGTGCTGAAGGACCTCGAGGAGCAGGGCCTTCTCGTCGGCACGAAGGCGATCCGCCACATGGTGCCGCGCGTTCCGCGTACCGGTGAAATCGTTGAGCCGATGCTTTCCGAGCAGTGGTACATGGCGATGAGCAAGCCCGCGGGCGAAGGCTCCACCCATCCGGGCAAGAGCCTCGCCGATATCGGTCTTGAAGCGATGGAATCGGGCGATGTGAACATCTTCCCGGAACAGTGGCAGGGCGTGTACCGCCACTGGCTCACGAACATCCAGGACTGGTGCCTCTCGCGCCAGCTCCTCTGGGGCCATCAGATTCCGGCCTGGTATGACGAAGCGGGCAACTGCTACGTCGCCGAGACCGAAGCCGAGGCTCAGAAGCAGGCGGGTGAAGGCGTGAAGCTGCGCCAGGACACCGACGTGCTCGATACCTGGTTCTCGTCCGCCATGGTGCCGTTCTCCACCCTTGGCTGGCCTGACCCGCAGGGTGACGACAAGATCGCTTACGATCTCTACCTCCCCTCCTCCGTTCTTGTGACCGGCTACGACATCATCTTCTTCTGGGTCGCCCGCATGGTGATGATGACGAAGCACTTCACGGGCCGCGTGCCGTTCCATGACGTGTACATGCACGGTCTCGTGCGTGACGCCGAAGGCCACAAGATGAGCAAGAGCGAAGGCAACACGATTGACCCGCTCGACCTGATTCAGGGTATCGATATCGAAGGCCTCATCAAGAAGAACACGATGGGTCTGCGCCGTCCTGAAAAGGCTCCGAAGATCGCGGCGAAGCTCCGCAAGCAGTTCCCCGAAGGCCTGCAGGCCTACGGCGCTGACGCGCTCCGCTTCACGATGGCCGCCTACGCGACCCTCGGCCAGAATGTGAACTTCGACACAAAGCGCTGCGAAGGTTACCGGAACTTCTGCAACAAGCTCTGGAACGCCACCCGCTTCGTGCTGATGAACGTTGAAGGCAAGGACTGCGGCTTCCAGGGCGGCGAAATGTCGCTCAACTATATTGATCAGTGGATCATCACCGAACTCTCGCGCACGATCGAAGCCGTGACGAAGGGCTTTGAGACCTATCGTCTCGACCTCGCCGCGAACGCGATCTACTCCTTCATCTGGGATGAGTTCTGCGACTGGTACCTCGAGGCCGCCAAGGTCCGTCTGAACAACGGCACCGAGGCTGAGCAGCGCGCCACGCGCCACACGCTCGCCTCCGTGCTTGAGGCGACGCTGCGTCTCGCCCACCCGATCATTCCGTTCATCACGGAAGAGCTCTGGCAGAAGGTGTCGCTCATCACCGGCAGCCGCAAGGCTGAGGATGAAGCTTCCATCATGGTCGCTCCGTACCCGAAGGCTGAAGACTTTGCCCGCAGCGACGACGCTGACCGCGCCGTGGCTGTGACGAAGAAGATGATTGAAGCCGTGCGTTCGCTCCGCAGCCAGATGATGCTGCCGCCCTCTCAGAAGGTGCCGCTCGCGATCCAGGGCCCGAAGGAGATCGCGGCCGCTGTCGCTCCGTTCCTGCAGGGTCTTGCCCGTCTTGAGTCTGTGGATCTCGTGGACAACATCGATACGCTGAATCAGGGCGCTATCGCTCCGGTCTCAATCGTTGACGACTGGCGCCTGATGCTCGTCGTGAAGATCGATGTGGCAGCTGAGCGCGCCCGACTCGAGAAGGAAATCGAGCGTCTTCAGAACGAAGTCCGCAAGTGCGAGGCAAAGCTCGGCAACGAGCGCTTCGTCTCCAAGGCTCCGGAAGCGATCGTCAATCAGGAGAAGGCGCGTCTCGCCGACTTCCAGAAAGCGCTTCAGAACAACACGGAGCAGCTCGCGAAGCTTCCCGCCGCCTGATCGCGGTGAGTGTCTGAGGGCATGATCCCTCAGGCCGACATTCCCGGGTGAGGACTCTCCTCCCCCGGGAATTTTTTGTCCCCCTTCAATCCGCTATGATTCAGAGCACCGGAAAAATGGATTGCGAGGTAATGACAGCATGCAGGTGAATACTCTTCTGAAGCCGACCTGGATCATCCCGATTGTCCCCGAAGGCGTTGTGCTTACAAAGCACGTGATCGCGATCGCGGATGGAAAGATCGCGGCAATCGTTCCTGAATCCGAAGCCTCTCAGTTTGAGGCGAAGGAAGTCGTGGAGCTGCCAGGCGAAATCGTGATGCCGGGTTTCGTTAACCTGCATTCGCACGCCGCCATGAATCTGCTTCGCGGCGTCGGCCCTGACCTTAGTCTGATGGACTGGCTGCAGAAAAAGGTGTGGCCGCTTGAAGGCCGCCTGATGAGCCCGGAATTCGTGTACGAAGGCAGCCGCCTCGCCGGAGAGGAAATGGTGCAGAGCGGCGTCACCTGCACGAACGACCATTACTTCTTCCCGGTGGACGCCGCGGCGGGGCTTCGCGAGAGCGGCATGAAGTGCGCGGTCTCCGCGTTCCTTATCGGTTTCCCCTCCGCCTGGGCGAAAACTGACGACGAATATCTGAAGAAGGCGGGGGAAGTGATTGAGCACTTCCGGGGTGACCCGATGGTGCATGTCACGGTGAGTCCGCATGCGCCTTATACCGTGTCTGACGACGCGATGAAGAAGCTCGCCGCCCTGAGTGAACGGAATAACCTCCCGATCCATATTCATGTGCAGGAAACCGAGAGCGAAGTGAGCAACTCCCTGAAGCAGTATGGGATGCGTCCTATTGAGCGGCTGAAAAAACTCGGAATCGTGAATGAGCGCCTGATCTCAGTTCACTCCGTGCATCTTTCTGACAGCGATATCGATACACTCGCGAAAGCGGGGTCGAGCGTCTGCCACTGCCCAAGCTCCAACCTCAAACTGGCAAGCGGTTTTGCTCCTGTTGCTAAAATCATGGATGCCGGAATCAATCTCGGCATCGGCACTGACGGAGTGGCGAGCAACGACAAACTCGATATGCTTGGTGAGACACGTCTCGCCGCCCTCCTCGCCAAAGCTGTTGCCAAAGACCCCACGGCGGCCCCGGTACACAAAATGCTGTACGCCGCGACCATGGGAGGCGCCAAAGCCTTGGGATGGGACCGGGAAATCGGCTCTCTGGAAGCAGGAAAATCCGCCGATCTCTTCAGCTGTCTCCTCGAGGAAATTACCAGTATTCCGGTACTTGAACCTGCGGCTCAGTTGCTTTACAGTGCAGGTAGGGAAAGTATCACCCACGTCTGGATCAACGGTCAGCTTGTTGTAAAAAAACAACAAAAAGCCGAGTCCTTTAGGGGGATGTCCCGTACGAAAGCACTCGACATCGCTCACACGTGGCAGAATAAGTGTTAAGTTGTAGCCTGTGCGGTACACCTTTTTTCATAGAAGGCGCTTATACTTGCACAGCGTGCACGCAGTTATCAGCAGAGGGGGCGAAACCCTGCGTACTGCATTAGATAATGGTCTTCCGTAAGGGAGATCAAAAAAAAGGAAAGAGGAAAAAATGAACACTTCCGCGAAGATTGGTGGCCTGCTTGCTGCCGTCATGCTCGCCGCTTCTGGCTCCGCCATGGCTGCTGAACCGGTCAATCCCTATGTCACCTCCAGCGATGGCAAGGTTGTGATGGATCCGTTCGGCCTTTGCTGGCGCACTGGCTTCTGGACTCCGGCTCTGGCCGAAGCCCTGGGCTACAACGGTGCTGGCTGCCAGTGTGATAAGGAAATCCTGAGCAAGGCCGCCTGCACGGCTCCGGCTCCTGCTGCTGCCCCGGCTCCGGCCCCGGCTCCCGCTCCGGCCCCTGTCGCTGTTGCTCCGACCAAGGAGAAGGTGACCCTCTCCGCTGACACCCTGTTCGACTTCGACAAGGCCACGCTGAAGGCCGAAGGCCGCAAGACCCTGGATGATCTCGTCTCCCGTATGGCTGGCGTTGATCTCGAGGTCGTCACCTCCACCGGCTACACCGACCGCATCGGTAAGGACGCTTACAACATGAAGCTGTCCCAGCGCCGTGCTGACGCCGTCAAGACCTACCTGGTCAACAAGGGCGTCAACGCCAACGTCATTACCGCCACCGGTAAGGGCAAGGCTGACCCGGTCGTGAACTGCCCGAATCCTTCCAAGAAGGGCAAGATCAAGAACTTCAAGCAGCTGATCAAGTGCCTGCAGCCGAACCGTCGTGCCGTCATCGAAGTGACCGGTACCCGTGTCGCCAAGTAATTGAAAGCTGACTCTTAAGTCTTCGGACTAAAGAGCTGAACCTCGTCCGGTTTCCGGGCGAGGTTTATTTTTTGTGTCTTTTCTGTGGAGCCTGCCGTGTCTCAGAAATCCCTCACCTCTTTCCTCTTTGATATGGACGGAACACTGGTAGATTCCGCCGCGGGGCTTGCCGGAGCCGTGAATGATGTCCGCGCTTCCTTCGGATTTCCTCCTCTCCCTGCCGCGGATTTCCGCGAAGCGGCATCAGAAGGAGATCGGAAGAGCACACGTCTGAACTCCAGTCACGAGTGGATATCTCGTATGCCGTCTTCTGCTTGAAAAA
>ENA-USUE01000894-USUE01000894.1-human-gut-metagenome-genome-assembly--contig:-NODE-894-length-14592-cov-17.331244_pt1 | contig 14592 bp, 9 predicted proteins | sample MGYA00250060_ERZ773396 | MGnify/ENA primary metagenome ERZ773396 (study PRJEB29103, sample SAMN06111989) | human gut metagenome | biome: human gut; feature: ankylosing spondylitis patient; material...
ACTGGCAGGCGGGCGGTGAATATACCTACACCGTCTCCCTCGCTGCGGCAAAAGACCTGGGCTATACCATAGAGAGCGACGGCAGCTACACCGTGACCTCCGCCGATGGCCTGATGAATGTAGCCGAATTAGTGAACGGAGGTAAGACCGACATTAACATTACCCTCGACAAAAACATTGATCTGACGGGCAAAGGCTGGACGCCGATAGGCACAAGCTTCGATAACTCATACAAAGGCACTTTCGACGGCGGCGGCCATACCATCACGGGGTTGACCGTTACGACAAATGACCAATTTGTGGGTCTGTTCGGCTATCTCAATAGAGCTGGTATGGTGAAGAACGTGGTGATGGAAGGCATACAGATAACAAGCAATCACATGTTTGGCTGTACTGGCGGCGTGGTAGGATATAGCTGGGGCACCATTGAAAACTGCTCGGTGTCGGGTAGCGTCAGCGGCACAGATTGTGTCGGCGGTGTGGTGGGTTCACAAAAGGCCGGTTCCATCATCGGATGCAGCTCCTCTGCCACTGTGAAGGGAAAGCACTATGTCGGCGGTGTGGCAGGAGAAAAATGGGGCACCATGACAGCTTGCTATGCCACAGGCAACGTGACCTTAGAAATAGCTTCCCAAAAGAATAACTTTGGCGGCGGTGTAGTGGGATTAAACGGAGGAAGCCGCGTCCTTGCCTGCTATGCCACGGGCAACGTAACCAGTACGGGTAGCAGCACCGGCAATGTGCATATCGGCGGCTTGTTTGGAGATAGCTACACCACCGTGACCGCCTGCTATTGGAAGAACAATCAGGAACGAGGCTATAAGACCGCCCCCGAATCCACGAAGGTGGACGGCACTTACGTTACCTGGCAGAAAGCCGTCGATGCCATGAACACCGCCTTGCAGAACGCAGGCTCAGAGTGGCGTTACGAACTTAATGGAGCATTGCCTACCTTGAGGAAGCAGTAAACCGTCGGGCGGAAAAAGTTCCGCCCGCAACGGAAAGAACCGAAGTATAACCCCAATAAAGAAAGGAGGACGTGATGGAACACACGGAGAATCCACCATATTGGTTTTGGCATCAAGGCATTGTCAATAATAATATAGTCTCCAGTGTAAATATGGAAGCTGTAAGCCGGACATTGTCAAGATTGGTGCTCATTAAAGACAACAAATCAAGTAATTAAATAAAAAACATGGGACTTTTTCACAGAGGCAAGAAAAATAATGACGATGAGCCGGACAGTGTTCAAACCAATTCATTCTCTGATATTATGAATGGTTTGCAGTACGCCGTAAACTGTGCACAAGATACATTACAGAATCATCAGATACAAAATCTGACCAGACTTTTTGAAGGAACAAATGCAAATAACGCAAATACGTTCCAATCGAAAAAAATCATGGTTGGAGACAAGACTATTGATATTCCACTTATAGCCTTGATATCCCATCATTATCTTGCAATGGATAATGTGCAGATAAAGTTCAAGGCGAAGGTCGGAAGCGTGGAATCACAGATCCCGGAAAACAACTTGCTGTTATCCAGTCCGCACAGAGCCAATCTCCAGATGCAGATGAGCAACATAAAACCGGATGCGGATGATGTCATGGAGGTTTGCGTCAATTTTAAGGTTCAGGAGACTCCGGAGAGCATTTCCCGAATTATTGACGATTTTGTAAAAAATATCTAACAATTTTAAAATTCAAATGTTATGGCAGAAGAAATAAAGAACCAAGGGCAACAAGAAAATGCGGAAAACTTGAATGAAAATGTAAGCGGACAGGCGAAAGAAATTATCTCCGCTGCATTGGAAGAGACTCAAAACAGAGAAACTTCTCCAGTTCTTAAAGCAGATTCAAACGTGACTGACAAATTCAAGGGGCTTCCCATGCGGGAACTTATTGCAGCTCCACTTATTGCAGCAGCCGAAGCACAACAGGAATTGGCAGCGACAGCATGGAATTTCTACCAGCAAATTGCATTTGATGGTAAAAGCGGCAATAAAGCGCGTATATTGGAATTCGATGTCGAAAGACCGATACAGCAGGATGGAAAAATGACAACAATGTCACAAAGTGTCAAGGCTCCGTTTATAGGATTGGTGCCTATTCCTTCCCTGCTCATAGATCGCGTGGATGTCGATTTCCAGATGGAGGTTACCGATACATCAAACGTAAAAAGCACTACCAACGCAGAAGTAGAGGCAAAAGCTTCTGCAAAACATTGGTTTATAAATGCGGAAATCAGCGGCAAAGTCACGACCGCCCGCGAGAACACCCGCATGACCAACCAAACGGCAAAATACCAGATACATGTGACAGCCAGTCAGCAGCCGCAGACCGAAGGTCTATCTAAACTGATGGATATAATGGCATCATGTATCGAGCCTATAAATACAGAAAGCAGTAAATAGAGTATAAACATATAGAACGGGATGGATAAAGTCCCGTTCTTATAATTCATACAAAAATGCCGATATTACCGAGTTTAAGAATTAACCCTGTAGCGACTATCAATAGTTCAAATATCTTTGAAACTTTTTCCTAATATAAGAATATTAGTATCTTTGTTTATTGAAGAGTTGTCTCTTGAGTCTGAGATTGTAAAATACTGAATTTAGCACAATCTCCAAATCGTTACCTGAAATTTTTCTAAACTTCCATAAGTGTTTATCTTTCATATAAATCAGTTAATCTGACAAAAATTTAAAATAAATTTTTACCGGTATCTTTCTAACCACTGTGCGGCATCCTCATCACCCATTGAAGCTGCCTGCTCCATATCCGACCGAGCTCCGGCAAAGTCTTTTAAAGCAAACTTAGCCAAGGCCCTGAAATAATAAGCAGTCGTTATTCTGTTTCCTTTTTCAATTGTACGACTAAGATCATCGATACATTTCCCATAATCTCTCAAATAATAATAAATACAGCCCCGAACTTCATAACTTTTTGCATCAGACTCATCTGCTATAATTGCTTTATCTATGGTTTCCAACGCACCATTGTACGCTCCGACAAATGCCTGACAAATAGATTTATTCTGGTATATTTCCGACAAAGAATAGTTTGTACTTTTTCCTTTATGATATTTCAAAACAGAATCATAATCAAGAATCGCCTCATTTTGCCGTCCCAGTGCAGAATAACATAAAGCTCTGAAATAATAAGCATCAGCCCAAAGAGAGTCTTTTTGCAATTCTTCGGAAAGGATATTCACCGCGTCTTCATAATTTCCTGAACGGTGTTTCTCTTTCACTTCATTCAGGACAGAAACACGATTGCCATTATCCTGTAATTCCGGACGAGGTATCGAATTTATCGATTTATCGGTAACCATATTATTTTTAGAACTTTCAGGCTCACTATTGCTGACTTTTATTAAATATACATTATCTTTCACCTGCCTGACAATCTCAGTCAACGACCTTTTTACAAGTATAGGTTTAAAAGTCAACTTTCTTAAAACAGGATCACTCTCCAACAACAATTTAAGATAAGATGCCTTCACGGCAAGATTTGCCATATACCCGGCTTTATCTCCATAACCGGCAGAAATTATACCCAAAACATTTCCATTACCATCGATCAGAGGTCCTCCGCTGTTTCCGTAGGTCACCGGAACGGATATCTGGCAAAAGACAGGTCCGGCTTTTCCTGCATTCACAGCACTGATGATCCCATTCGTCACCTTCACATTATCCCCCAAAAGATCCGCACGTGGATATCCTATTGCATAACAAGGTTCTCCTTCGACAGGGACATCTGTCCGTAAATCATAATTTACCTCCCCCAAAGTCTTAAACTCAGGATCATTGATTTTTATAACAGAAAGATCTGTCATGGGATCGGAAAGAATGACTTGAGCATTATAAAAACGAGTAAAATCACCGTTGATTCCTGTCACCTGAATATGCTTTGCATCTTCTGTTACATGATTGCAAGTAGCGATATACCCATCAGAAGAAAGAGCAAAACCGCTTCCCGTCCCGGTATAAGAATCCTCTGCCGATTTCGACTCAGAAGTAGGATAAACTTTCATAAGTCTGAAATTCCATAACCAGCCTTCTATATCGAGACGATTACGATATAGCAACGTCGCTATATGATTTATATATCTGACTTTACCGTATCTGTGGCACACCACAAGATTAAAAGTGCCTTTATCCGCTGTCAATTCTAAAAATCCGTCAACCATTCCCGGCGTCAAATACTTAAAAGTTTTAACCTTGACTATTCGATACTTAAACTGTTCCGGTATATTCTGATCCGTAAAACGTTCTATAGACCATCGTTCTCCATTATAATTTTGCCAAATTCCCTCTATCGGGTCTATTTCTCTAGAATTATGTAAAAGCCGAGCCTCTTCCTCTGTATAACCTTCAACACAATAACTCTGCTTATACCACTTTTTAACAGGTTCATCTTTTTTATCCGACTTTGCAGATACAGATAAAATTAGTGACATCAGCAAAACAAATAAAGAGATATATTTTTTCATGGTTTTAAAGAATCTGTAAAAACACGAATCATACTTTTTAAAACAAGGTACAAAAATCAATTAAAAGCTATAATTGAAGCCGAAACTCAGCAATTCTTTAAATTGGAAATGAGTCTTACGGTCTTTTTTCTCCCGGGCATCATCATACCTTAAATGAAGGAAAAGACGAGTTGAGAAAAAACGATTCAGAATGAAATCGAAACTATTTTCAAAGTCAGATTGAATTTGCTCATAATTAGTAAAATAGAATAGCCTTGAGCTCCATTTCATATTTCTGTAAAATTCCCATTTAACGGTTACCTCGAAAGAAGAACCGAACTGATTGAGCGTATTACCCGCATTAATACCGGAATTGGCAGGATTTATATCTCGATCGTTCGCTACGAATTTCAAATTATAAGAAAACGGAGATAATACTACCGATGACTCAAACTTCCACTTCTCTTGTTTATAATTGTATGACATACCAAGACCGGCATTAAACTCTCCAGGAGAAAGGAACTCCGCTAATTTTTCGGTTGTATTGGCCTTATAATTATCAAACAACTGTGTTTTAAAAAATAGTGTAGCAGTATAATACCAACTTTTAAAGGCTTTAAAACCGAACTTTGAATTAATCTGGAAAAGGTCTTCGCTTATTCTTATTTTCCGGATAGTATCTTCCGGAGCACTGTTAACATTTACTTTCCACTGAACCGTATTTTCAAAAATCATCCGGTCATAATCATCAAACTTCAACGTATATACCTGATTGCTGACAATATTTAAATTACTTTCTCCACCTTGATACCAATTTTCTGAAATATGTACTTGAGAAAACTGAATAGAACTCTGGAGTCCTGAAATCCAATGTTTCAATTTTCTTTCCCCGGCATTTATAGACGACTGAGATACCGAAACCGTCATATCCTCCAATTTCAACAGATTTTTTCTCGGAGAAGTTTCCATTACTTTAACTTTAGGAACTTCCGGCAAATTATCCGTATTATATTTTATACATTCCGGATGATTTATAATCACCCAGAAACGGCCTCTCTCCCTCATGGTTTGCAGCCCTTTAACCCGCATCAACCATTCGGGTTCTTTAAAAGAATAGGAAAAAGGTTCGAACGACGAATATGTTTTTTTGAACGGAATAAATACATTTAGCGAATCCGGATTTTTATATCGATCAAAAATAATCGGCAAAAAATAAGGAGAATCCAATAATGACAACTCGTCATTATGATCTGTACTATCCGGGAATAAAACCATATTTAAAGCCTCTTGTACCTCCGGAGTCAAAGAAATAGAGTCCGTAGATATCAACTGCAACAACATACTCTGTTTGCCCTGTAACGAATCGGGCTGTTCAACAGTAACCGAATCCGGCAAATGCCGTTGAGAAAATGCGCTAACCTGAAAAACCGAATCGTTAGCAGCAGAAGCAGCTATAAAATAAACAAAGCACATTAATGAAAGAACCGCACTCCGGCAAAATTTTAAAAACATATTCCAGTCTTTTAAATAAAATCAATTTGCCGAATCATTTGCTCTCCAAAACAAGACCGGCACAGCAATATTTTGCAAATGTAATTATTTTATAGTTAAATACATATTTCATAATTACAAAAAACGAAATGTGGAAAGCCTCAAAAGAATATTGTTAATTGATAATTAATTAAAAACAGTTTTCCGTAAATCTGAAGTTTTTTTTCTACTTTTGCGTTTTGAAAAATCATCTGCACATAAATTAATGTATTAAATATCATATAGTAGTGGACACAAAGTATATTTTCGTCACAGGCGGAGTTGTTTCTTCTTTAGGGAAAGGCATTATCTCAGCATCTCTCGCCAAATTGCTTCAAGCCAGAGGCTATAATGTTACCATCCAAAAGTTCGACCCGTATATAAACATTGATCCGGGGACATTAAATCCTTATGAACATGGGGAATGTTACGTTACAGTAGATGGACATGAAGCCGATCTCGATTTAGGCCACTACGAACGGTTTACCAACATTCGTACAACACGTGCGAACAATATCACCACAGGACGTATTTACCAAAATGTCATTAATAAAGAAAGACGCGGTGATTATTTAGGTAAAACGGTACAAATCATACCGCATATTACCGATGAGATAAAGAGAAACGTAAAATTACTGGGAACTAAGAACGAATTCGATTTCGTTATCACCGAAATCGGTGGTACTGTCGGAGATATAGAATCTCTCCCTTTTCTTGAAAGTGTCCGCCAACTAAAATGGGAACTCGGTAAAAACTGTCTTTGCATTCATTTGACTTACGTTCCTTTTATCGCTGCGGCAAAAGAGGTAAAGACAAAACCGACCCAACACTCTGTAAAGCAGTTACAGGAAGTAGGGATACAACCGGATATTCTGGTTTTACGGACAGAACACGAACTAAGCAATGAGATTCGCCGTAAAGTAGCATTATTCTGTAATGTAGCACCGGAAGCTGTTATACAGTCTATCGACGTACCTTCTATTTATGAAGTTCCATTAAAAATGCAACAACAAAAACTGGATGAAATAGTACTGACCAAGACCGGCATGCCTGTCGGATCGACCCCCGAGCTGAAACCGTGGAAAGAATTTCTTGCCCGCGTGAAGAATGCTAAAGAAAGCGTTCGCATCGGATTGGTCGGGAAATATGTTGAACTGCAAGACGCATACAAATCGATCGATGAAGCTCTATTTCAAGCAGCAACATACAACGACCGTAAATTGGATCTGCAACTTATTCATTCGGAAAAATTAAACGAGTCCAACGTTGAAGAATCGCTCGGTTCTATGGACGGGCTTCTCATCGCTCCGGGATTCGGACAAAGAGGTATCGAAGGTAAATTCACCGCTATAAAATATGCCCGCGAACATGATGTACCGACATTCGGTATTTGTTTAGGCATGCAATGTATGGTAATCGAATTTGCCAGAAACGTACTGGGCTATGCCGATGCCAACTCGACAGAGATGGAAGTAAGTACCAAACATAACGTAATCGATTTGATGGAAAGCCAAAAAAGCGTTTCTAATATGGGCGGGACCATGCGTTTAGGCGAATATGATTGCGTACTTGATCCGGATTCGAAAACTGCCAAAGCCTATCAATCGACTCATATTAAAGAACGTCACCGTCACCGTTTCGAGTTTAACAGTGATTATCGTGCTGAATTTGAAGCGGCAGGGATGAAATGTGTTGGGGAAAACCCGGAAACACACCTTGTAGAGGTCGTAGAAATACCTTCTCTTTCATGGTTTATAGGAGTACAATACCATCCTGAATATAACAGTACGGTATTACGTCCTAATCCACTCTTCATAGATTTTATTAAAGCTGTCATTAAAAACAAAAAATAATCCGGAAACCGGAAAAGAATAAAAACGATCATACATATATATGGATAAAAATACGATTATTGGTTTTGTTCTTATCGCTGCCGTTTTTTTCGGCTATTCGTGGTTTACAAAACCTACACCCGAACAATTGCAAGAACTTCAACGCAGAAATGACTCCATTGCTCAGGTTGAACAGAAAAAACTGGAAGAGATACAACAAAGCCAAATGGTAGCCAGTAATGCAGATTCGACTATCACCGTTCTAAACGAGGATTCTCTTCGTCAAGTACAAATGAAAGAAGCGTTCGGAATCTTTTCGGACTTTACGACAGGAGAAAATGAAAAAATAAATCTGAAAAATGATCTCGTATCTCTCTCATTCTCAAGCAAAGGAGGAGCGTTAACCGAAGCTACGTTAAACAAATACAAGACTCATGACTCGCTGCCTCTTACTCTTTTCGACGAAAAGGATAACGAATACGGATTTATTTTCAAGACCGGAGGGCGTATTGTAAACACAACCGATCTTTTCTTTAAACCTATTGCAGGAAAAGACGGAAAATCTGTAACGATGCGGCTAGATTTCGGTAATGGCAAATTCTTTGATCTTGTCTATACTTTACCAGAAGACAGTTATATGGTCAAAATGGATATCCGCCAAAAAGGAATGGAAACTATTCTTCCCGGTAATACGGCAAGTCTGGATTTATTCTGGAATCAGAACCTGCGCAGCCAGGAAAAAGGGCGCATGTTCGAAGAAAGAAATAGTGCATTATATTATAAATTCGTAGGTTCGGACGTCGACCATTTGAGTGAATCTAAAGATGAACAGGAGACCATTTCGTTAGGACTTAAATGGATCGGATATAAGAATCAGTTTTTCTCATCAGCTCTGATACCTGACGGAAAATTCAATGGTGCTCTCATTCGTTCAGGAATGAATAATGATCCGGCATATTTGAAAAACTTCCATACAGAAACGACAGTGGATTATAATCCGGCAGATAATAACGGACCGGGATTTCGTTTTTATTTAGGACCTAACCTTTATCCTCTATTACACAGCTATGACAAAGGCGTCGATGATGACAAAGCCCTCGATCTGGATAAACTTGTACCGCTGGGATTTAAATTTTTCCGATGGATCAACACATGGATAATCATACCCATATTTACTTTCTTAGGAAAATACATTGCAAATTACGGAATCATCATTCTATTGATGACAATCATCATCAAAATATTCTTAGCTCCGCTTACATTTAAATCCTACATGTCCAGCGCCCGTATGCGGGTATTGCGTCCTCAGATCGAAGAAATAAACGCCAAATATCCGGGACAAGACAAAGCTATAGATCGTCAAAGGGCGACAATGGACTTGTACAGCAAAGCAGGAATCAATCCGATGAGCGGATGTTTGCCTATGTTATTGCAGATGCCGATTCTATTAGCGATGTTTGCATTCTTCCCTTCATCTATCGAATTAAGACAACAATCATTCCTTTGGGCTCAAGATTTATCATCTTATGATGCCATATTCAGTTGGGATGCCTATATACCCTTGATTACTCCGTATTTCGGAAATCATATCAGTTTGTTCTGTCTGTTAATGACTATTACGAATATTTTATATACAAAGATCAATATGGACAATACCGGCGGAAGCCAGCAAATACCGGGTATGAAAGTCATGATGTATCTCATGCCCTTAATGTTCTTGTTCATTTTCAATAACTACGCTTCAGGGTTGAGTTACTATTATTTTGTTTCTACATTGATCACAATTATCCAGACCTACATATTCCGTAAATGTATCAATGAAGAAAAAGTTCTTGCGCAACTTAAAGAAAATCAGAAAAAACCTCGCAAGAAATCAGGATTTATGGCTCGTCTGGAAGAGGCTCAACGACAACAACAAGCAGCTTTGAGACAGCAACAAAAAAATAAACGGAGATAAAATCTTCCTATTATAGAAAAGAAACGGTCGGAAAGAGATTATTTTCGACCGTTTCTTTTTCATTTATTTTAATCCTATAAGAGATACCTCTTCCGAAAGGTATCTCCAATAAATTAAACATCCTTATTTTTTCTAACGAATAAAAAGCAACTCCCGATATTTCGGCAAAGTCCACATTTGGTCATCCACGATCAGTTCAAGTTTATCGATATGATAACGGATTTCATTAAACTTGGGTGCTACCGTATCATGATATGCTATCGCCTTTTCTCTTTCATCGGCAATTTTATTAGCTTTTTTACGTGCTTCGATCATCTCTTCGACTTTCTCTTTTATCGCTAATTCCCGATGTCCGATTTCCTCGATAATATCCAAATCCTTACCACACAATAAAACGGCTTTATCTTCAGAAAAAAGACTTCTTATTTTGTAAACATTATCGATAAGTTCAGATTGATATTTCGTCGAAATAGGAATAATATGATTCATGGCGAGATCTCCTAACACACGCGCCTCGATCTGTATCTTTTTAGTATAAGTTTCCCATTTCACTTCATTACGGGCTTCCAATTCTTTACGGGTCATTACTCCGGTAGATTCGAACATTTTAACGGATTCCTCCTTTAGATAATTATCGAAAATAACCGGAACGCTGGTCTCACAATCCAGACCTCTTTTCAGAGCCTCGGCTTTCCATTCCTCACTATAACCGTTACCGTCAAAATGAATCGGTTTACTCTCTTTTATATATTTACGCACGACATCTAAAATAGCAGAGACTTTCGGTTCACCTTTCGCTATCAAGGCATCTACTTCAGATTTGAACTCTATCAATTGCTCTGCAACAGCCGTATTCAAAGCAATCATAGCTGAAGCACAGTTCGCCTCAGAGCCTACAGCACGGAACTCAAAACGATTTCCTGTAAAAGCAAAAGGCGAAGTCCGGTTACGGTCGGTATTATCAATCAACAATTCCGGAATTTGAGGAATGTCCAACTTCATCCCGTGTTTCCCGCTCAACGCAATCAATTCATCATTAGAACTCTCTTCAAGATGATCGAGTACTTGAGTCAATTGCGTCCCCAAGAAACTCGAAATAATAGCAGGAGGAGCTTCATTCGCACCCAAACGATGGGCATTGGTAGCAGAAGAGATACTGGCTTTTAACAATCCGTTATGACGATAAACCGCCATCAAAACATTTACAATAAACGTCACAAAACGCAAATTGTCCTCTGCCGTTTTTCCGGGAGCCATCAATAAAACCCCGGTATCAGTTCCTAAAGACCAGTTATTATGCTTGCCCGATCCGTTTACACCCTTAAAAGGTTTCTCATGAAGTAAAACTCGAAATCCGTGCCGACGAGAAATTTTCCGCATCAAAGCCATAATCAATAAATTATGGTCATTTGCAAGATTACACTCTTCAAATATAGGAGCTAATTCAAATTGATTGGGAGCGACCTCGTTATGTCTAGTTTTCACCGGAATACCCAACTTCAGACTCTCTATCTCGAGATCTTTCATAAAAGCCGCTACACGTGTAGGAATAGCCCCGAAATAATGATCTTCCAACTGTTGGTTTTTCGAACTTTCATGTCCCATAAGCGTACGTCCTGTAAGCAATAAATCTGGACGAGCGGCATACAAGCCTTCATCAACCAAAAAATATTCTTGTTCCCAACCCAAATATGCAAAAACCTTTTTTACATTATGGTCGAAATAATGACATACATCTACGGCCGCTTTATTGACACTATCCAAGGCTTTCAACAAAGGAGCCTTATAGTCCAACGATTCTCCGGTATAAGCTATAAAAATAGTAGGAATACAAAGTGTATCATCTACAATAAAAGCAGGCGATGAAGGATCCCAAGCCGAATATCCGCGAGCCTCAAACGTATTACGAATACCTCCATTCGGGAAACTCGAAGCATCCGGTTCTTGCTGAATCAATAATTTTCCGGAAAATTCTTCTACAACACCGCCCTTACCGTCATGCTCCACAAAAGCGTCATGCTTCTCCGCAGTACCTTCGGTCAAAGGATGAAACCAATGAGTATAATGAGTAGCCCCCATCTCTATAGCCCATTTTTTCATTCCTTCTGCCACAGAATCGGCAATTTCACGATCGAGAGGAGTGCCATTGTCGATTGCATCGACCAATTTCCGATATGTCTTTTCCGGAAGATATTTAAACATCTTCGCCCGGTTAAACACATATTTACCGAAATATTCCGAAGGTCTCTCATCCGGAACTGCGACATCCACCGCTTTTTTAGTAAAAGCGGTTTCTACAACTCTAAATCTCAATGTTGACATAATACCTATTGTTTGATTGTTTTTACAAATTAATAAATCAACGCAACCATTTTTTTAGCCGGAACATAGCCTCCATGCAGTCATCCCGATCACCGAATGCCGTTAAACGGGCATATCCTTCTCCGGATGGGCCGAAACCTACTCCCGGAGTACAGACAACGTTTGCTTCATACAACATTCTCTCAAAAAATTTCCATGAAGAAAGACCGTCCGGTGCTTTTACCCATAAATACGGAGCATTCTCCCCGCCATATACTTCCAAACCCGTTTCGGAAAGTCCAGTTTTCATAATACGAGCATTCGTCATATAATACTGAATAATCTCTTTTACCTGCATCTGTCCTTCGGTAGAATAGACAGCTTCAGCTGCCCGTTGGGTAATATAGGACGTTCCATTAAATTTTGTACATTGTCTTCGATTCCATAATCGATTCAAAGGAATCCGTTCTCCAGTAAGAGTAGCGGCACTTACCTCTTTCGGTACGACCGTATACCCGCAACGGACACCTGTAAATCCTGCTGTCTTAGAAAAACTACGGAATTCGATAGCACATTTTTTCGCACCTTTAATTTCATATATAGAATGCGGAACATCCGAATCTTGTATATAAGCCTCATAAGCGGCATCAAAAAGAATCAACGTGTCATTAGACAAGGCATAATTCACCCATTTTTTCAATTCCTGTTTCGAAAGTGCAGTACCGGTAGGATTATTAGGATAACAGAGATAAAGAATATCGATACGATTCTCCGGTATTTCGGGAATAAAACCGTTTTCACTCCGGCAAGGGATATAAGTCACATTACTCCACTTCCCGCCATCCAATGTCCCAGCTCTCCCACACATCACATTAGAATCTATATATACCGGATATATAGGATCAGTTACTCCGATACTATTATCATGTCGCAAAATATCTCCGATATTCCCGGTATCGCTTTTTGCTCCGTCATTAATAAATATTTCTCCCGGCTCAAAATGTATTCCTTTAGGAACAAAATCATTTTTTATAACCGCATCGATCAGAAAACCATATCCTTGTTCAGGACCATATCCTCTGAATGTATCCCTAACCGCCATTTCATCTACCGCCTTATGCATAGCTTCGATTACAGCTTTCGGCAAAGGTCGTGTAACGTCCCCTATCCCCAAAGAGATCACCTTATCTTTCGGGTGGGTTACCTTAAAAGTATTTATTTTCTTAGCTATATCCGAAAATAAATAACTATCCGGAAGTTTCAGAAAATGTTCATTTACAAGTGCCATATTCTTTCTGCATTAAAAAATTTAATCTATTTCTACTTCTCCGTCAAAAACTTTTACGGCATCTCCGGTCATTAAAACATGATCGGTCTCCTCATCCCAACATATCGTCAACACTCCGCCATCCATATTTACGGAAGAAATTCGTTCTGTACGTCCTGTCATAAAACCTGCCACTGCCGTTGCACAAGCTCCCGTTCCGCAAGCTTGAGTAATTCCCGACCCTCTCTCCCAGACCCTCATTCTAATAGAATTTCTACTTTTCACTTGAGCAAACTCCACATTGATCCGATCAGGAAACAAAGGATTATTTTCTAATATAGGCCCAACTTTTTCTAATTCGATTCGATCGACATCATCAACAAAAATCACCAAATGAGGGTTACCCATAGATATTGCCGTCGCTTTAAAAGTCTTTTTTTCTGCCATTATCGGCATATCAATCATACAGCCGGCATATTCCTCAGACGTAATATAAATCGACTCCGGAATACCCATATCTACCGTGACACAAGTTACCTTTCCGTCAACAACCTGCAATTTGAGTAATTTTATACCCGATAAAGTATCAAGCAAAAGCTCCGTTTTATCTGTCAAATGATTGTCATACAAATATTTTCCTACACACCGAGAAGCGTTCCCGCACATTTTAGCCTCCGAACCATCCGCATTAAAAATGCGCATACTAAAATCTGCTTTATCCGAATTGCCGATCAATACCAACCCGTCACTTCCTATACCTGTGTGGTATTTGCTCCATTTTATTGCCAATTTTTCAGGATTCCTAATCGGAAAAACCGATGTATTCACATATATATAATCATTCCCCGCACCTTGCATTTTAGTAAATCCGACTCGACACATAATATATCATTTTGACAACATAAACAAACAACACAATCTTTTTGCTTTATTTATTCGCAAATATATATCATTTTGAAAAATATCAACTAAAAATACAAACTTTTTTCTATTCTAAAAAACAGAATATTATAAATCGGATATTCATTTACTATATTTATTACGAAATATTACTTATATACACAAAAAATAGAATAATTATAAGATATTATTTCTTGATCATAAAAAAATTGAAAAGGATTATGAATAAAATTATTCAAGAAAACAGATAATTGCATGAATAGATTTCGCAGGAAATAGAAATAACAAAATTAATAAATTCTATTCTTTTCTTTTTTATGATTTCG
>ENA-USUE01000895-USUE01000895.1-human-gut-metagenome-genome-assembly--contig:-NODE-895-length-14579-cov-6.303406_pt1 | contig 14579 bp, 10 predicted proteins | sample MGYA00250060_ERZ773396 | MGnify/ENA primary metagenome ERZ773396 (study PRJEB29103, sample SAMN06111989) | human gut metagenome | biome: human gut; feature: ankylosing spondylitis patient; material...
AAGTAGAATGAACAGTGTGACGGATATATACCATTCTCTTTGTCTATCCGGTGATGGTAGCTGTCATTATGGGGATATTCTTCAAAGAAAAGATTTCCGCAATTACCGTCTTTTCCATCCTGCTGGCACTTTCTGGTATCGCCTTGCTCTATCAGGGAGACGGAAACAAACCGCTGTCGACTTTGGGAATTATCTTTGTTCTGCTGTCCTCACTCTCTTATGCTATATATATAGTAGGTGTGAACCGTTCGACACTGAAAAACCTGCCGACCACCAAACTCACATTCTACGCCATTTTGTTCGGACTATCGGTTTATATCGTCCGTTTAAATTTTTGTACGGAACTGCAAATAATACCGTCAGCCTGGCTCTGGGCCGACGTACTGACACTGGCCATTCTGCCAACTGCCGTATCTCTGATCTGTACCGCACTCGCCATCCATTATATAGGCTCTACCTCAACAGCCATATTGGGTGCTCTGGAACCGGTGACAGCTCTATTTTTCGGTGTTCTCCTGTTTCACGAAAAACTGACTCCCCGGTTAATGGTAGGTATTTTAATGATTATCACCGCTGTTACCTTGATTATCATCGGTAAGTCACTCATAAAAAAGATGGGAATGCTGTTGCAGATGAACAAAAAATAATATACTTTTGCTACTTAATCAATCAAAATGCAATTTTAAATCTCAAAAAATATGGTAGACGTAAAGACTTGCCTTGACAATGCACAAGAAAAAATGGATATGGCCATCATGTATCTGGAAGAAGCACTGGCACATATCCGCGCTGGAAAAGCGAGTGCCCGCTTATTAGATGGTATCCGCGTAGATTCTTACGGAAGTATGGTGCCTATCAGCAATGTAGCAGCAATTACTACTCCGGACGCCCGCAGTATCGTAATCAAGCCGTGGGATAAAAGCATGTTCCGTGTCATCGAAAAAGCAATCATCGACTCTGACCTCGGTATCATGCCCGAAAACAATGGTGAAATGATCCGTATCGGTATTCCTCCTTTGACGGAAGAACGTCGTAAACAACTGGCAAAACAGTGTAAAGGAGAAGGTGAAACGGCTAAAGTTAGTGTACGTAACGCTCGTCGTGACGGTATCGACGCACTGAAGAAAGCTGTAAAAGACGGATTGGCAGAAGACGAACAGAAAAATGCGGAAGCCAAACTACAAAAAATCCATGATAAGTATATCAAGCAAATCGATGATATGCTGGCTGAAAAGGATAAAGAAATAATGACTGTTTAATTAGTTGAGAATTGATAGTTGAGAGTTGATAGTTACTATACAGTTATTGGATAATGTAACCAATTCTCAACTCTTAACTATCAACTATCAATTCTCAACTATCAACTAAATAAATGAAGGGATTAGTAATCAAAAACACGGGTAGTTGGTATCAGGTGAAAACCGATGACGGACAATCTATCGAATGTAAAATCAAAGGTAATTTCCGACTGAAAGGGATTCGCAGCACTAATCCTGTAGCAGTGGGCGATCGTGTTCAGATTATACTTAATCAGGAAGGCACTGCTTTTATCAGCGAAATAGAAGATAGAAAGAACTACATCGTTCGCCGTTCTTCCAATCTTTCCAAACAATCCCACATCCTTGCCGCCAATCTCGATCAGTGTATGCTGGTGGTAACGATCAATTATCCCGAAACTTCCACTATTTTCATTGATCGATTCCTCGCATCCGCAGAAGCCTATCGCGTTCCCGTCAAACTGGTATTTAATAAGGTAGATGCTTACGACGAGGACGAACTCCGCTATCTGGACGCACTAATCAACTTATATACACAGATCGGTTATCCCTGCTTCAAAGTTTCCGCAAAAAACGGCAATGGAGTGGAGGAAATCAAGAAAGCTCTGGAAAGCAAAATTACCTTATTCTCCGGACATTCGGGAGTCGGCAAATCAACTCTTATCAATTCCATACTGCCGGGTATAGAAACCAGAACCGGCGAGATATCTTCTTACCATAACAAAGGAATGCATACCACCACTTTCTCTGAGATGTTTCCCGTAGAAGGAAACGGCTATATTATCGACACTCCGGGCATCAAAGGCTTCGGCACATTCGATATGGAGGAAGAAGAGATCGGACACTATTTTCCTGAAATATTCAAAATTTCTGCCGACTGCAAATATGGCAACTGCACCCACCGTCATGAACCGGGATGTGCCGTACGCAAAGCAGTAGAAGAACACCTCATCAGCGAATCCCGCTATACCTCTTATCTAAATATGTTGGAAGATAAAGAGGAAGGGAAATACCGGGCTGCCTACTGATTAACTCTTTTTTACTTTTCTCTTCTTTAAACCTTTCCCTTTGGGAGAAGTCTAATCTTTGATGACATATAATATAATTGCTATATACAATACTAAACCATGAATAAGAAGACTAAGTGGGGCATCATTATTCTTGTTGGTGCCGGAATCATCGGTGGAGGAATCTACTCACAATTACCGAAAAAAAACGACGAACTAGCAGCCGCCGACAAAGTAATGAGTGGCAATCAGAAAAGAGGAAAACAAGTACTAAATGTAAATGCCAAGGTCATAAAACCGCAATCTCTGACAGACGAGTTTACCACTACCGGTGTACTTCTACCCGATGAAGAAGTGGATTTATCTTTCGAAACGTCGGGAAAGATTGTAGAAATCAACTTCGAAGAAGGAACGGCCGTAAAGAAAGGTCAATTACTAGCCAAGGTAAACGACCGACAGTTGCAGGCACAATTGCAAAGATTGGTTTCACAATTGAAACTGGCAGAAGACCGTGTATTCCGTCAGGACGCTTTGTTGAAACGGGATGCTGTCAGTAAAGAAGCCTACGAACAGGTTAAGACGGATTTAGCTACCCTGAATGCCGACATAGAAATTATAAAAACCAATATCGAACTGACTGAACTTCGTGCTCCGTTTGACGGAATTATCGGACTTCGACAAGTCAGTGTCGGTACGTATGCTTCTCCAACTACCGTGGTTGCCAAACTGACCAAAATCGCTCCATTGAAAGTGGAATTCTCCGTACCGGAACGTTATGCCAAGCAAATCAAGAAGGGAACTAACCTCAACTTCAGTGTGGAAGGAACATTGGATGCTTTCGGCGCACAAGTATACGCTGTAGAATCGGCTATCGACCCGAATCTACATCACTTTACCGCTCGTGCATTATACCCGAATGTTCATCATACCTTACTTCCCGGCCGTTACGCAAGCGTATTATTGAAAAAGGAAGAAATTCCTAATGCGATAGCCATCCCTACAGAAGCAATCGTACCGGAAATGGGTAAGGATAAAGTCTATCTGTACAAATCAGGAAAAGCCGAACCGGTGGATATTATTACCGGCATCCGCACGGCATCTGAAGTACAGGCGATAAGAGGGCTTCACATAGGAGATACAATCATTACTTCAGGAACACTACAGCTCCGCACCGGACTTGCAGTTACACTTGACAATATTGATTAATAATACCAGCGCCCTATGAATATATCCGAATTAAGTATACGTCGCCCGGTATTAGCCACAGTATTAACGATCATTATCCTCCTTTTCGGATTCATCGGATACAACTATCTGGGTGTCCGCGAATATCCATCTGTGGATAATCCGATCATTTCTGTCAGTTGCTCTTATCCGGGAGCTAATGCCGACGTTATCGAGAACCAGATAACCGAACCGTTGGAACAGAATATCAACGGTATTCCCGGTATCCGTTCTTTGTCCAGTGTGAGTCAACAGGGACAAAGCCGTATTACAGTAGAATTTGAGTTGTCCGTCGATTTGGAAACAGCAGCCAACGACGTGCGCGACAAGGTTTCACGTGCCCAACGTTATCTGCCTCGCGACTGTGACCCTCCGACTGTTTCAAAAGCGGATGCCGATGCCCAACCGATCCTGATGGTTGCTCTTCAAAGTGATAAACGTTCCCTGTTGGAATTAAGTGAAATAGCGGACTTGACTGTAAAAGAACAGTTACAGACCATTTCCGATGTAAGTAGTGTATCTATCTGGGGAGAAAAGCGTTACTCCATGCGTCTCTGGCTCGACCCGGTTAAAATGGCCGGCTACGGAATCACTCCTATCGACGTTAAAAACGCCGTAGACAATGAGAATGTGGAACTTCCTTCCGGTAGTATCGAAGGAAATACCACCGAGCTGACTATCCGTACACTGGGATTGATGCATACCGCAGATGAATTCAATGATTTGATTATCAAAGAAGAGAATAACCGTATTGTCCGTTTCAGTGATATCGGACGTGCCGAACTGGGACCTGCCGACATCAAGAGTTATATGAAAATGAACGGTGTTCCGATGGTAGGTGTCGTTGTTATTCCACAGCCGGGAGCTAACCATATTGAGATTGCGGATGCGGTATACCAGCGTATGGAGCAGATGAAAAAGGACTTGCCGGAAGACGTGCACTATAACTACGGTTTTGATAATACCAAGTTTATCCGTGCGTCTATCAATGAGGTAAAGTCAACAGTGTATGAGGCTTTTGTACTCGTAATCATCATTATCTTCCTCTTCCTGCGTGACTGGCGCGTTACATTGGTGCCTTGTATCGTAATTCCTGTCTCCCTCATCGGTGCATTCTTTGTCATGTATCTGGCCGGATTCTCCATCAATGTACTTTCCATGCTCGCCATCGTACTATCGGTGGGACTGGTGGTAGATGATGCCATCGTTATGACGGAAAATATATACATCCGTATTGAGAAAGGAATGGCCCCGAAAGAAGCGGGCATAGAAGGAGCCAAAGAAATTTTCTTTGCCGTTATTTCAACGACTATCACACTGGTAGCGGTATTCTTCCCGATCGTCTTTATGGACGGAATGACGGGACGACTGTTCCGTGAGTTCAGTATCGTAATTTCCGGTTCGGTTATTATTTCCTCATTTGCCGCATTGACTTTCACACCGATGCTGGCAACGAAATTGCTCATAAAACGGGAAAAGCAGAGTTGGTTCTATGCCAAAACAGAACCATTCTTTGAAGGAATGAACCGGCTATACAGTCGGTCACTTGCCGCTTTCCTCGGCAAACGCTGGATCGCTCTCCCATTTACTTTCATCACGATTTGCCTGATTGGTATTCTGTGGAATGCAGTTCCTGCGGAAATGGCTCCACTTGAAGACCGTTCGCAAATCAGTATCAATACACGAGGAGCAGAAGGTGTCACTTATGAATATATCCGGGATTATACGGAAGATATCAATCAGCTGGTAGACTCCATTCTTCCTGATGCGGAATCAGTGACTGCCCGTGTATCTAGTGGTAGCGGAAACGTGCGTATCACATTGCATGACATGAAAGACCGTAACTACACACAGATGGAAGTTGCCGAGAAGATTTCGAAAGCGGTGCAGAAGAAAACGATGGCACGTTCATTCGTGCAACAACAGTCTTCTTTTGGTGGACGTCGTGGAAGTATGCCTGTTCAATATGTACTTCAGGCTACCAATTTGGAAAAGTTGGAAGAAGTGCTGCCTAAGTTTATGGCTAAAGTATATGAGAATCCTGTCTTCCAGATGGCGGACGTCGATTTGAAGTTCAGTAAGCCGGAAGCCCGTATCCAGATCAACCGCGACAAGTCCAGTATTATGGGAGTAAGTACCAAAAATATTGCTCAAACGCTGCAATATGGATTGAGCGGTCAGCGTATGGGATATTTCTATATGAACGGTAAGCAATATGAGATTCTTGGTGAAATCAACCGCCAGCAACGAAACAAGCCGGCTGACTTGAAAGCGATTTACGTTCGTAGCAACAGTGGGGATATGATTCAGTTGGATAACTTGATTGAGTTGGAAAGCGGTATTGCTCCTCCAAAGTTATATCGCTATAACCGTTTTGTGTCAGCCACGATTTCTGCAGGATTGGCAGATGGAAAAACAATCGGGCAAGGTTTGGACGAGATGGATAAGATTGCCAAGGAAACACTGGACGACACTTTCCGCACCGCCCTGTCGGGGGACTCGAAAGAATATCGTGAAAGTTCTTCCAGTCTGATGTTCGCCTTTATCCTGGCCATTCTTCTGATTTACCTGATTCTGGCAGCCCAGTTTGAAAGTTTCAAAGATCCGCTGATTATCATGTTGACAGTGCCGCTGGCTATTGCCGGAGCTTTGGTCTTCATGTATTTCGGGGATATTACGATGAATATTTTCAGTCAGATCGGTATTATCATGCTGATCGGTCTGGTGGCGAAGAACGGTATCCTGATTGTAGAGTTTGCCAACCAGAAGCAGGAAGCCGGAGAAGATAAGATGAGTGCGATTAAAGATGCTGCCCTGCAACGTCTCCGCCCGATTCTGATGACAAGTGCCTCTACGGTTTTGGGACTTATCCCGCTGGCATTTGCCACCGGAGAAGGTTGTAACCAGCGTATCGCCATGGGTACGGCAGTAGTGGGCGGTATGGTAGTATCCACTCTGCTTACAATGTATATTGTACCGGCTATTTACAGTTACATTTCGACTAACCGAATCAAAAAATTACAAGAATGAAACAGAAAGGAATTTGCATGAAACGCATCGCCTATATAACCATTGCATGTGCCTTCTTATCAGTCTCTTTTGCTAAGGCACAACAGATACGTACCCTGAAAGATTGCCTGGAGGAGGGATTACAAAACAATTATTCTCTACGCATCGTACATAATGAAGAGCAGATCAGCAAGAATAATGCAACGCTGGGGAATGCCGGATATCTGCCTACACTGGACTTTTCTGCGGGATACACCGGAAATCTGGATAATATTGAAACGAAAGCCCGTGCTACCGGAGAAATTACAAAGAACACCGGAGTATACGATCAGACAGTCAATGTAGGGCTCAATCTGAACTGGACCATCTTTGACGGATTCAATATCAGTACGACCTATAAACAACTGAAAGAATTGGAACGCCAAGGCGAAACCAATACTCGTATTGCCATTGAGGACTTTATAGCCGAGCTGACTTCCGAATATTACAACTATATTCAGCAGAAGATACGTCTGGCCAACTTCCGCTATGCAATGTCTCTCTCCAAAGAACGCTTACGTATTGCAGAAGCAAGCCACCTGGTTGGTAAATTCTCGGGACTGGACTATCAGCAAGCAAAGGTGGACTTCAATGCAGACAGTGCCCAATACATCAAGCAACAGGAACTTCTGCACTCTTCACGTATCCAACTGAATGAGTTAATGGCCAATAACAACGTCAATCAGAATATCATTATCAAAGATTCTACAATTGATGTACACAGCGACCTGAAGTTTGAAGATTTATGGAATTCGACATTGAGCATTAATGCTTCTCTGTTAAAAGCCGACCAGAATACTACACTCGCACAACTGGACTATAAAAAAATAAATTCGCGCAACTATCCATACCTCAAACTAAATACCGGATATGGATATACCTTTAATAAGTATGACATCAATGCGAACAGCAGAAGAGGCGATTTAGGATTCAATGCCGGAATAACGGTAGGATTTAACATATTCGATGGTAATCGCCGCCGCGAGAAGAGAAATGCAAGTCTGGCTTTCAAGAATCGCCGCCTGGAACGACAAGACCTGGAATTGGCACTCCGGTCCGATCTTAGCAATTTATGGCAAGCCTATCGCAACAATCTTCAGTTGCTGAATCTGGAACGCCAGAATCTGATAACTGCCAAAGACAATCATGATATTGCCATGGATCGCTATATACAGGGAGACCTTTCCGGTTTTGAAGTACGTGAAGCACAAAAGAGCTTGTTAGATGCAGAAGAACGAATTCTTTCTGCAGAATACAATACGAAGCTCTGCGAAATATCACTGTTACAGATTAGTGGCAACATAATGAAGTATCTGGAATAAGGAAGTAGTTTCCATTTATTTTTTATTGGGTTAATCTTCTTATCAGGAAGGTTAACCCAATTTTTACTCTATAAAAAACAGTTATTACATATCAGTATTTTTCTTTCTTCATACATTTGCATACTATAAAAACATTAAATAATAAAGCCATGAGAAAACCAGGTCTTTTCTTACTGCTACTTTTTATCCTGACAAACACCTCAGCCCAAAAAGCAACAGACTACAGAAAACAACAAAATTACAAAGAATGGGTACACATCGCTCCTAAATTTGACGACGATTTCTTCAAGACGGAAGAAGCCCAACGCATCGGTGACAACGTGTTACTGTATCAGCAAATCACCGGAGGCTGGCCCAAAAATATCTATATGCCGGCAGAACTGACAGAACAGGAATATAAAGCGGCACTAAAAGCCAAAGAGGATATCAACCAAAGCACAATCGACAACAACGCCACTACTACGGAAATTGAATATCTGGCACGACTTTACCTGGCCACTCAAAAAGCAAAATATAAAGAAGGAGTTCTGAACGGCATCCAATATCTGCTCAAAGCGCAATATGAAAATGGTGGATGGCCTCAATTCTATCCACGCCCCAAAGGTTATTACGTACAAATCACCTACAATGACAACGCCATGGTAAGAGTGATGAATCAACTCCGGGGAATATATGAAAAGAAAGCTCCTTACACTTTCCTTCCTGACAACATCTGTGAACAAGCGCGTAATGCATTCAATAAAGGTATAGAGTGTATACTCAAAACACAAGTGCGCCAAAACGGGGAGCTAACGGTATGGTGTGCGCAACACGACCGCGTCACCCTGGAACCATGCAAAGCACGCGCTTACGAACTTCCGTCATTAAGCGGACAAGAGTCAGACAACATTGTATTATTACTTATGTCACTCCCCGATCCATCTGCAGAAATTGTAAAATCGATAGAAGGAGCTATCAAATGGTTCCAAAAGTCTGAAATCAAAGGACTACAGAAAGAATATTTCACTAACAGCGAAGGGAAAAAAGACTATCGCATGATTCCTTGTGAAGACTGCCCTACTCTCTGGGCCCGCTTTTATGAACTGGAAACCAACCGGCCTTTCTTTTGTGACCGTGACGGTATTAAAAAATATGATATCTCGGAAATAGGACACGAACGCCGGAATGGTTATAGTTGGTATAACAAAGATGGAAGAAAGGTGCTGAAAAGATACGAGAAATGGAAGAAAGAACAGAATAAATAACATAAATAATCAAAGACTGATATTTACCCTGCAAAAGCAAATATCCTGAAAGTCCTTAAAATAAGAAATCCCCTCGCTACATGATTGTAATGAGGGGATTTTTTAATTGGCTTTTACAGCCTCTTTTCAAGGTCTTATATAAACGGAGTAAACCGATTATTTAGTGCAATTCCACGGTTTCAACTGCTTGAAGAAGTCGTTACCCTTGTCATCTACCAGAATAAATGCAGGGAAGTTTTCCACTTCAATCTTCCAGATAGCTTCCATACCCAATTCCGGATATTCCACACACTCGATGCTCTTGATGTTATTCTGTGCTAGGATAGCTGCCGGACCTCCGATAGAACCAAGGTAGAAACCACCATATTTCTTACAAGCATCTGTCACTTGCTGGCTACGGTTACCTTTTGCCAACATGACCATGCTGCCGCCATGACTTTGGAACAGTTCTACATAAGAGTCCATACGTCCTGCTGTAGTAGGACCCATAGAGCCACAAGCCATGCCTTCCGGAGTTTTTGCCGGACCTGCATAATAAATAGGATGATCCTTAATATATTGTGGCAAGTCTTCGCCGCGATCCAAACGTTCTTTCAGTTTAGCATGGGCGATGTCACGACCTACGATGATCGTTCCGTTCAATGACAGACGGGTAGCTACCGGATATTTAGTCAGTTCTTTCAGAATTTCCGGCATCGGACGGTTCAGGTCGATCTTTACTACATCACCTTCACCTGCCTGACGCAGTTCTACAGGAATAAGTTCGCCCGGATTTGAATCCAGTTTCTCAATCCAGATACCTTCCTTATTGATTTTACATTTGATGTTACGGTCGGCAGAGCAAGATACTCCCAAACCTACCGGACAAGAAGCACCGTGACGAGGCAAACGGATGATACGTACGTCATGAGCAAGATATTTACCTCCGAATTGCGCACCCAATCCAATTTTGTGAGCTTCTGCCAAGACTTCTTTTTCCAGTTCAATGTCGCGGAATGCACGGCCATATTCGTTTCCGGTAGTCGGCAAATTATCATAGAAATGAGTAGAAGCCAGCTTCACTGTCAACAGATTCTTTTCAGCAGAAGTACCTCCGATAACGAAAGCGATATGATAAGGAGGACAAGCGGCTGTTCCCAATGTTTTCATCTTTTCAACCAGGAACGGAACCAATGTACCGGGATTCAGGATTGCTTTTGTTTCCTGATACAAATATGTCTTATTGGCAGATCCACCACCTTTTGTTACGCAAAGGAATTCATATTCCATGCCTTCGGTAGCTTCGATGTCAATCTGTGCGGGGAGGTTACATTTGGTATTTACCTCATCGTACATATTCAGAGGCGCATTCTGTGAGTAACGCAGGTTCTCTTCAGTATATGTTTTATATACACCCAGTGAAAGAGCTTCTTCGTCAGAATATCCAGTCCATACTTGTTGTCCTTTTTCACCGTGGATAATAGCAGTACCAGTGTCCTGACAGAAAGGAAGTACACCTTTTGAAGCAACTTCTGCGTTACGCAGGAAAGTCAGTGCCACATACTTATCGTTTTCACTTGCTTCCGGATCACTCAGAATCTTAGCAACTTGTTCGTTGTGCGAACGACGAAGCATGAATGATACATCACGAAAAGCTGCATTAGCCATCGCAGTCAAACCTTCTTTCTCAATTTTCAGGATAGGATTTCCTTCAAACTCGCTTACTGATACATAGTCTTTTGTAAGCAGATAATACTCAGTTGTATCTTTTCCCTTTTCAAACATGGGCTGATACTTAAACGGAGGTGTTGCCATAAGTTTCTTATTTTATTACGTAATGTTAGTTAGTGTGGCAAAGGTAGTAATTAAGAATGAAGAATGGCGAATGATGAATGAAGAATTAAGAATGAATAACGGAGAAAAGCAGGAACAGCAAAAGACAATCATAAACTATAAACAACGAGCGGTAAACAAGCTATGCCATTCATTGACATCTGCCGTTCACCGCTCACTATTTTATTTACAGTTTGCTATTTATCATATCCTGTTTATCATCCACAGTTCGCCATCTGCTACTCTATTATAATTCGATTGCTTCAATCCGTTTGATTAACTCGTTTCCAAGAGCTGTTTTATCTTCAATATGTTTCAATACTGCTGTCACAAAGGTATTGCTTTCGAAATCACCGCGTACCTGCTCAAAATCCAGCTTCATTTCATCGTGAGAACCATCAGCACCGAATCCAGTCATGGAAGACAACGAAAATTCTTTCTTGGCATCCTCATATACCATCTTATCCAATCCGACAACAGCTTGCTGCCACGCTTTCACGATACCGATGATATCTTGTGCTGTAATCGTTTCCGGATTCAGGCCGTAGAATTCCTGAATCTTATGATAAGCCCATGTCCATTCATAGGTATAATAATTCTCGTGCATTTCTGCAAAGCTTGCATTGATGGATTTCAAACGATTGACTGTTCCATTCTCAATACCATCCAACAATCGGTCGATTTCACTCTTGGGAGCAATCAGTCCGGAAACATCCACCCATTCGCCAAGTCCGATTTCCGTGTCAGGTTTCAGTCGCTGACGGATTTCTTCATTGGTCTGGAAATTAATACCCTCCAATCGTTTTATGATGGAGTTTCCCAAGAACTTGTGAATGGCGATTTCATAAAAACGGATTCCGTTATTTAGAGAAGAGTTCTTGATTTTAGCACTCTGGTAGGAGTAGATCTCTGAAGTTTCACCGGATACACGTTTCAATTCTTTCAAAATGGAACGTCCTTTAAACATCTTCTGAATGGTATAAGGACTCAGCAGGTTATAATTGATATAATCCAGCCGGTTCGGATCTTTTCGCTTATCACGCTTCGGCCATTTCTGTGCGTCACGGATAGTACCCACACTTCTCAAGTTAACTCCCGGAACTAGATAAGTGGTATTCCGCTGCTCTATCAGGTAAGAGAAAGGAAGATTGGAAGTATCGGCATGATTAACATGACGTCCCATTACCAAAGAGAAGGCCCCGACACGTGCCGGCCATAAGATATATGAATCGGAAGTGGTCTTCGCTCCTCTTTCCATCGTTCCCTGATGGATAGGACCTAACTTATACATGTGATTACTCTGGTTGGACCCCGAACCCGCATTCATAAACGAGAACATACCGGCAATCAATAAAGTAGATTTATGGTGTGTCACAGTGAAAGGACCTGCAAAAATAGCACATGCCTCACCGTTCTCTCCCTGACAATTACTGAAGAATAAAGAATCGGAAGCGGAATAATTGTGTCCCAGTTTACAGGATTGTCCGACGAAACAACGAGTCAACATCGTGCCGTCATCCACTTTAGAGCCGGAAGAGATGATAAAGTCATCACAGATTACACCATGTCCGATATGTACAGGTGCCGTCACATTACTATTGACGCTGCCATTGGATAAGCGGCAGGTCCCACAGATATGGCAGTAATCACCAATCCGGACATTCTTGATCGAGCCCGTATTGAGAATCATCACATGATTGCCAATACTGCCGACAGCAGAAGCATGTTTATTGGAATAATAATCCGCAATAGATTTCATACGGTTTATCAGCTCGGGACGATGGCGGTACAGTGCAAGAATATATGCCTGGTGCGCAGACAATTTATCGTTCATCAACACCTCACGGCCTCCTGTTTCATTCAAGACAGCCACTTCTACCCCATTACCAAAAGTGCTTAACCTATCCACTAAAATAATATCTACATTCTCAATGAAGGTGTCACTGCCAATCTCATAATTAGCAATATAGTTCTGTATATTCTCAATACAGCAGTTATCGCCCACCGACACATTGTGCAACGTCACATGACGTAATCCCGAATGTTTCTTGATTCCCCCCGGCAATGTAAATTCAGCTTCGAATACCCCCAGTTTTACTTCACCCGAGAAACGGGTATGATGGACGTACTCACAATTAAAACCCTCTGCCACTGATACATTTCCCCAATCATCGGCCAGACATGACTGGCTCTTCAACTGAAGTATCTCATCTTCAGTCAATCTACGATAGTCTTTCATCTTAATAATGTGTTAATGTGCCCATATGCCAATGTGCCAATTCTGATGCAGTACGCGCAACCAATTGGCACATCAGCACATTAGCATATTGATTATTCTTCCTCTTCTTCTTCGTAGGTCTGATAAAGAAAATCGTTATAGGGATATTTCTGAACGTGTAATTCTTTCACTCGCTGATAAACTACATTTTTCAGTTCGTCTATATTGATTCGTTCGCGGGCGGAAATAAAGAGGCAGTTATCCTCCATTTTTGCCATCCACGTCTTCATCAGTTCTTCGAGTGTTAAGTTTTCCTTTGTTCGGGGGGTAAGGTCGTCCGGCGCTTTCTCCACGTAGGTGTAAGCGTCTATTTTATTAAATACAAGTATCATAGGTTTGCCACTGCCTCCAATCTCTGCCAGGGTCTTGTTCACCACCTCAATCTGTTCCTCAAATCCGGGGTGGGAAATATCGACTACGTGCACAAGCAAATCTGCTTCACGTACCTCATCCAGGGTAGATTTAAAAGATTCTACCAAGTCGGTAGGTAACTTGCGAATAAACCCTACTGTATCTGACAACAGGAACGGTAGATTATCGATAATCACTTTGCGCACAGTAGTGTCTAAAGTAGCGAACAGTTTGTTTTCCGCAAACACTTCACTCTTGGAGAGAAGATTCATCATGGTTGATTTTCCCACATTGGTATAACCAACCAGTGCAACACGTATCATGCGTCCGCGATTCTTGCGTTGGGTAGCTTTCTGCTTGTCAATCTCCGCTAGACGTTCTTTCAGCAATGACATACGGTTCAGGATGATACGGCGGTCCATCTCAAGCTGTGTTTCACCCGGACCACGAAGTCCCACGGAACCTTTGCCACCACCGGCACCGGAACCACCTCCCTGGCGTTCCAAGTGAGTCCAAAGCCGCTGCAAACGCGGCAACATATATTTATACTGTGCCAGTTCTACCTGTGTCTTCGCATTGGCTGTCTGCGCACGCATGGCAAATATATCAAGAATCAGTGAAGTACGGTCCAGTATCTTCACTTTCAGTTCAGCTTCAATATTACGAATCTGTTTCGCAGAAAGCTCATCATCAAAGATGACCATTCCTACTTCACGTTCTGCTTCCTCTTCGTCATGGATATATTGTCTGATTTCTTCCAACTTTCCTTTTCCAACATAAGTTACAGAGTTAGCCGTCGGCAACTTCTGTGTAAATCGTTTCACAACTTCCGCCCCAGCCGTCTCGGCAAGGAAAGCCAGTTCATCCAGATACTCGTTTGTTTTACGCTCATCCTGCGTCTGTGTGATGAGTCCTACAAGCACTGCTGTTTCTACTTTGGCTTCGGATATTACAAATTCTTTCATTCTTTACTTCTATTATATATAATAATGTGGGCGCAAATATAACAAAAAAAA
>ENA-USUE01000899-USUE01000899.1-human-gut-metagenome-genome-assembly--contig:-NODE-899-length-14482-cov-5.124401_pt1 | contig 14482 bp, 10 predicted proteins | sample MGYA00250060_ERZ773396 | MGnify/ENA primary metagenome ERZ773396 (study PRJEB29103, sample SAMN06111989) | human gut metagenome | biome: human gut; feature: ankylosing spondylitis patient; material...
CCGTGGCAACGGTGGTGGCAGCGTGATAGATACCCGTCTGCTTACCGACTATCTCATCACCCAGACAGCCGTCTATGTACCCGCAAATGGTATTGTTGGGACAAAGTTCAACCCGTGAATTGGCGGAATATATCTCCGTACGGAGCGGCTTTTCTCCGGGGATGGTCGAGGGCATCATCTGCGAACTGGCGGAGGCAATGGCGCATACAATGGCGCGGGGCTTTTCGGCAAAGATAGACGGCATCGGTACGTTCACTCCGGGGCTGGTGATAGGCGCCGACAAGGAGCGTGAAGAAGCGGACGGTGACGCCACCCATCGCAATGCGCAGAGCATCTTTGTGGGGAAAATTAATTTTCAGGCGGAAAAGGAACTGGTGTATAAAACCAATAGGCACTGTACGCTGCGGCGTGCACCGTGGAAGCCTGTCCGCTCTTCGCAAAAATATACTGCCGGACAACGGTTGGAGATAGCACGAAAACATTTGGAAGCACATCCTTTTCTCACCGTCCGTACGTATTGCCAACTGACGGGATTGCTTCGTTCGTCAGGAACCGTCGAGCTGCGTAAGTTGTCGCATACACCGGGAACGGGCATCGGCTTCAGCGGATTTGGCAGTCACCGCGTATATATCAAGTCTGAAGAATGAATATTTAATACCGGTTTGCTTATGAATTTTTATACCCCTGTGGAACTTCCCGGAAGTTTGCCGCAGTTGACGCATGCCGACCGACTGATGTTGTTCGGCTCTTGCTTTGCCACACACATCGGCATGAGGCTCACCAATGCCAAGTTCCGCTGTGATGTCAATCCATACGGAGTGCTGTATAATCCGCTCTCCATCTCTGCCGCTTTACGGGAAATCGTTGAAGGAAAGAGATATGCTCAAGATGATTTGTTCTTCTTTCGTGAATGTTGGCACAGCCCGATGCATCATGGGGATTTTTCGTCCTCATCGGTAGAAGAAACATTACGCATTATCAATGAGCGGATTGCCTCGGCTCACAATACTGTTTTTAATGCGGATTGCTTACTGTTGACTTTCGGCACAGCATGGGTGTACGAACAGAAGCATACGGGACGCATTGTGGGCAACTGCCACAAGCAACCGGAGAAAGAATTTACCCGCAGGCGGTTGGAGGTTGATGAAATAGTATTGGACTATACTTCATTGCTTTCCGGATTGTTGGCGCGGAATCTTGACTTGAAAGTGATTTTCACAGTCAGCCCTATCCGTCACGTGCGCGACGGGTTGCACGCCAATCAACTCAGCAAGGCTACGCTGCTGTTGGCGGTGGACCGGCTGCAAGCTGCTTTTCCGGAGAATGTATTCTATTTTCCCGCCTATGAATTGGTTTTGGATGAATTGCGGGATTACCGCTTCTACGCTGAAGATATGGTGCATCCTTCCGAAGTGGCTGTGCAGTATGTGTGGGAACGCTTCTCGTCCGCCTGTTTTTCGGCGGAGACGTTACAGATCATAGAAGAAAGTGAAAATATACGTAGGGCATTGGCACACAAGCCCTTTCATCCCGGCTCTGAGGAGTATAAGCGTTTTTTAGGACAAATTGTGTTAAAAATAGACCGACTTAACGGAAAATACCCGTACTTAGATTTTCAAAAAGAAAGAGAATTATGTCATATACGATTGAAAATATAGCTCAAATCATTGGTGCGCGGCGGATAGGAGAGTTGTCCGCTACGATTGACTGGTTACTTACGGACAGCCGCTCCTTGAGTTTCCCTGAAGAAACATTGTTTTTTGCTTTGGCAACCAAACGGAATGACGGAGCCCGTTATATCCGCGATCTGTATGCGCGCGGTGTCCGCAACTTTGTCGTTAGTGAAGAAGGGCTTAAAGAAGCGGAAGCGCTTGGCTCTCCACTTCCGGATCTCAACTTATTGGTTGTGCCAAGTCCGTTGAAAGCATTGCAGAAGCTGGCGGAACAACATCGTGACCGGTTCCAGATTCCTGTTATCGGTATTACCGGCAGTAACGGAAAGACCGTTGTGAAAGAATGGCTGCACCAGTTGCTGAGTCCGGAACGTGTTATCACCCGTTCACCCCGCAGTTACAACTCGCAGATAGGCGTGCCTTTGTCTGTATGGCAGATGAACGAGCAAACAGAACTTGCCATTTTGGAGGCGGGAATCTCGGAGCCGGGAGAAATGCGCGCTTTGCAAAATATCATCAAGCCGACCATCGGAATTCTAACCAATATAGGCGGCGCACATCAGGAGAATTTTTTCTCTTTGCAGGAGAAGTGCATGGAAAAACTGGCGCTTTTTAAGGATTGTGATGTCGTGATTTATAATGGTGATGACGAGTTTATCAGTAATTGTGTAAGTAAATCCATCTTTTCGGCCCGCGAAATAGCATGGAGCAGGAGAGATATGGAGCGCCCCTTGTATATCAACAAGGTGGAAAAGCAGGAGAACTCTACCGTTATTTCCTATCGTTATTTGGATATGGACAACACATTTACATTGCCGTTCATAGATGATGCTTCTATCGAGAACTCGTTGAACTGTTTGGCAGCCTGCCTGTATCTGATGCTTCCTGCCGGGCAGATAACGGAGCGTATGGCAAAATTGGAGCCGGTGGCAATGCGCCTGGAAGTGAAAGAGGGTAAAAATGGCTGCTTGCTGATAAACGATAGTTATAATTCGGATCTCGGCTCTTTGGACATAGCGCTCGATTTTCTGTATCGTCGCTCACAGAGCAAGGGACTGAAGAGGACACTTATTCTTTCGGATATATTGGAAACCGGGCAGAATACTCCTACTCTTTATCGCCAGGTGGCACAGTTGGTGAACAGCAGGGGAATAGAACGTGTAATTGGTGTGGGAAATGAAATCTCCTCATGTGCCTCACGATTTAATATCGAGAAAGCTTTTTATCCTGATACGGCTGCGCTGATTGATGCCATTGGAAAAGGTGAACTGTCGCTGGAGAATGAAATAATCCTGATTAAGGGCGCGCGTAAGTTTGGTTTCGATGCGTTGACGGAGGTTTTGGAGAGAAAGGTTCACGAAACGATATTGGAGGTGAATCTTGGTGCGATGATTGCCAATCTGAATTATTATCGCAGTAAACTGAAACCCGAAACCAAAATGGTGTGTATGGTGAAGGCTTCCGCCTATGGTGCCGGATCGTATGAGATAGCCAAAACTTTGCAGGAGCATCATGTGGATTATCTGGCTGTTGCCGTGGCAGATGAAGGTTCGGACCTGCGTAAAGCCGGCATTACGGCAAGCGTCATCATTATGAATCCGGAAATGACCGCTTTCAAGACGATGTTCGATTATAAGCTGGAGCCGGAAGTGTACAGCTTCCACCTGCTGGACGCATTGATTAAGGAAGCCGAGAAAGAGGGGATTACCAATTTCCCTATCCATGTGAAGCTGGATACCGGTATGCACCGGTTGGGGTTTGCTCCGGAAGATATGCCCCGGCTCATAGAACGTCTGAAAGGGCAGAACGCGGTTATTCCCCGTTCGGTGTTCTCGCATTTCGTGGGGAGTGATGCTCCGCAATTCGATGCCTTTACGCGTAAGCAGATAGAGACTTTTGAAAAGGCTTCCATGCTGTTGCAGGAGGCATTTCCATATAAGATACTTCGCCATATATGTAATTCTGCCGGCATTGAACGTTTTCCGGGGGCGCAGTTTGATATGGTGCGGCTGGGAATCGGGTTGTATGGCATCAGTCCGATAGACAATTCCATTATGAATAATGTCAGTACGTTAAAGACCACCATTCTGCAGATACGTGATGTGCCCGAAGAGGATACGGTGGGATATAGCCGCAAGGGACATTTGGTGCGCCCTTCGCGCATCGCAGCCATTCCTATCGGTTATGCCGACGGGCTGAATCGCCATTTGGGCAACGGCCGCGCCTATTGCCTGGTGAACGGGCAGCGCGCTCCCTATGTAGGCAATATTTGTATGGATGTCTGCATGATCGACGTAACGGATATCGACTGTAAGGAAGGTGACAGTGTGGAAATCTTCGGGGATCATCTGCCTATAACCGTTCTTTCCGATGTGCTTGAAACCATTCCGTATGAGGTGCTGACAAGTGTCTCGACACGTGTGAAGAGAATATATTATCAGGATTGAAAGGGGGTGTGATGCCTGATTTGTGAACTGTAATCCGCGGCATAATGTGAGCATGCCAACGGAATAAATTGCAAATCGTAAATCATAAATCATAAATCTTATTATCTTTGCAAGCAAATTTAATCCGATATGACTATGACAAACTTACTCTTATTGGGCTTCTTGCCCAGCGGTTCCGAGTGGATTATCATCGCACTGGTTATTCTGCTGTTGTTTGGCGGCAAGAAAATTCCTGAATTGATGCGTGGCTTAGGTAAAGGCGTAAAGAGCTTCAAGGAAGGTGTGAATGAGGCTAAAGACGAAATAAACAAAGCAAAGGAAGAGGTGGATAAACCTGCGGATAAATAATCATTCTCACATTGGCATATCCTCACCATGTCAGATAAAGAATTAACGTTCTGGGATCATTTGGACGAACTGCGCCGGGTATTGTTTCGTATTCTCGGCGTGTGGTTCATATTGGCTGTGGGTTATTTCATTGCGATGCCCTACTTGTTTGATAATGTAGTGCTTGCTCCATGCCACGATGATTTCATATTCTATGACCTGTTGCGTTATATCGGTGAGAGATTTGATTTGCACGATGAGTTCTTTACGCAGGAGTTCCATATAAAACTGATCAATATAAATTTGGCAGCACCGTTCTTCATCCATATATCTACGGCTTTTTGGATGTCGGTGGTGACGGCTGCGCCATACTTGTTTTTTGAAATATGGAGGTTCATTAGGCCCGCACTCTATCCCGGTGAACGCAGGGGAGTGCAGAAAGCGCTCTGTTTGGGTACGGTGATGTTTTTCGTCGGAGTGTTGCTGGGCTACTTCATGGTCTATCCGCTGACATTGCGTTTTCTCTCCACTTATCAGCTTAGTGCGGCGATAGAGAATCAGATTTCCCTCAATTCGTATATTGATAATTTTATGATGCTGGTACTTTGCATGGGACTCGCTTTTGAGCTTCCGCTGGTGACGTGGCTGCTCTCGTTGCTGGGGTTGGTGCATAAGACGCTCTTACGTAGTTATCGGCGTCATGCTGTGGTGGCCATTGTCATTGTCGCTGCCATTATAACGCCCACAGGCGACCCGTTTACGTTGACCGTAGTTGCCGTACCGCTTTATATGCTTTATGAGATGAGTATCCTGATGATTAAGGATAAGAAAACTGACGGGGTTGAAGAAGTGGCAGAGGCGGAAAAGGAATGAATTCGGAAATAAAGGAATATTTTGATTTACTGTTGGAAGCCTGTTGTGCAGAGGACTTTTCCTTGAGATCGGCTTACCGGCAGTTGCGTGAACTGCTTGAGCACTTGTGCCGTACGCAAATGGCGGACAGCAGTCTGCAAATGACCGACCTTTCCGCCCGTATCAATTTTGTATCTTTCAAGCTCGGACTGACTGTCGCCGAGCAGAATCGTTTGCATACTTTCCGGCTTACCTCCAATGCCGTTTTGAACCGTCAGGCAGAACCTTCGCGGGAGCAACTGCTGCGCGATGCCAAAACATTGTCTTTTTTTGTAAAACGTTTGACGGGCGAAGCTGTTCCGGCCGAGCTGTACCGCTTGTTGCCGCATGCGGATGCTACGTATATTGCTGCTCCTGTGGCAAAGGAACGTGTACGGCGCATGCGTGTCAGTTTTCAGTATGCCGATGAGAATTATCTGTATGTGTTACCCGTAGACACTGTGGCTGACGAGCCGTTACGGGTGCGCTATAATGTGCCGCAAATCAATGACGAATTTGCAGAAACTTGCGGTTTGTTGTGGCGGCATGCCCAAGTTAATTTGCTGGATGTGGCGATTGATGAATCGGGTGTGCTTACGCCTTCTTTCATAATTTTGGAGCCGGATTATTTGCTCGACATCAGTTCGTTGGCAGAATGTTTCAGGGAGTATGGGCATCATCCGGCAAATTACCTGTTGGCAAGATTGCAAACGCCCGATAATACCCGTCCGCTTTTGTTGGGTAATATAGCCAATCTCTTTCTGGATGAATGGATTCATGCAGAGGGAGAACCGGACTATTTGGCGTGTATGAAAAAAGCATTCCGTTCGTATCCCATTGAATTGGCTGCCTGTGCCGATTTGCGCGACCACGAAAAGGAACGTGAATTTTTTGCTGACTGCAAACGGCATTTTGATAATATCAGGCAAACGGTAACAAAGACTTTCCGGGAATCGGGTTATGAACTGGATAAAACGGATGCTGTGTTAGAACCGTCCTATATATGCGAAGCATTGGGTTTGCAGGGACGTCTGGATTATATGCAGCGCGATATGTCGTCTTTCATCGAAATGAAATCGGGTAAGGCGGATGAGTATACTATCCGGGGAAAGGTAGAGCCGAAAGAGAATAACAAGGTGCAGATGTTATTGTATCAGGCGGTATTGGAGTATGCCATGGGAAGGGATCACCGTCGTGTGAAGTCGTATTTGCTCTATACGCGTTATCCGTTGCTTTATCCTGCACGTCCTTCATGGGCTATGTTGCGTCGGGTCATGGATGTTAGAAATCGTATTGTGGCAAACGAATATGGTATCCAGTTGCGTAATAGCCCTCAATATACAGCGGAGCGCCTGCAAGATATTAAATCCGAAACCTTGAATGAGCGGCAACTTGACAACATTTTATGGAAACGCTATTTGTGTCCTTCGATTGATGCTGTGACACAGAGGATCAATGCGCTGTCAGCGTTGGAACAGTCGTATTTCTATGCATTGTATAACTTTATAACCAAAGAACTCTATACTTCGAAATCCGGTGATGTGGAGTATGAGGGACGTGCCGGAGCAGCAGCTTTATGGCTTGCTACTTTGGCGGAGAAAAGCGAGAACGGGGAGATCTTATATGATTTGGTGATACGGCAGAATCATGCAGCGGATATCCATAAACCTTATTTGGTGTTGGAACGTGTGCATCCGGATGCTGATACTTTGCCCAATTTCCGGCAAGGAGACGCGATTGTTCTGTATGAACGGAACGTAAACGAAGATAATGTTACCAATAAAATGGTGTTTAAAGGAAATATCGAGTATATTTCCGATTGCGATGTTTGCATTAGGCTTCGTGCAACGCAGCAGAATATCAGTGTGTTGCCAATGGATAGCCGTTACGCGATAGAGCATGACTATATGGATACTTCTTTTCGCAGTATGTATTCGGGACTGTCGGCTTTCCTGTCTGCCACGAAAGACCGTCGGGACTTGTTGTTGAATCAGCGTGAACCGGAATTTGATAGTGCTTTTGATGGTGCCATAGCTGCTGCTACCGATGACTTTGTACGTATTACGTTAAAGGCGCAGGCTGCTAAAGATTATTTTTTGCTGATAGGACCGCCGGGTACAGGCAAAACCTCTCGTGCTTTGCGGGGTATGGTGGAGGCTTTTTATCGGGAGGGGAAAGAGATTCTTTTGCTTTCATATACCAACCGGGCGGTGGACGAGATATGCAAGATGCTGACGGCCATTACTCCGGAAGTTAACTTTATACGTATAGGCAATGAGCTTTCATGCGAGGAGGCTTATCGTCCGTACTTGATAGAGAATGTATTGGAGACTTGTTCTACACGTCGCGAAGTGCAGGAACGTATGGCGCATTGCCGTATTTTTGTGGGAACAGTTGCTACGCTGTCTGCCAAAGCAGAACTGTTCCGGTTGAAAACTTTTGATGTGGCTTTGATAGATGAGGCGACACAGATATTGGAACCGCAACTGTTAGGGTTACTTTGTATGCGCGGTGTTACCGGTGGAAATGCTATCGGTAAGTTTGTTCTGATAGGAGATCATAAACAGCTTCCGGCAGTAGTGCTTCAGTCATCGGAACAGTCGGAAGTCTACGACGAAAGTTTGCGGACGATTGGTTTGTGTAACTTGAAGGATTCCCTTTTTGAACGTTTTTACCGCAATGCCATGAAACAGCGTTCGGCTTGCTGTTTGCAACCTTCGACCGGAGATTCGCAATCATCGGTTGCCGGTTCTCCATTTTCTGCTCTCCGTTCTCTTGATATCCTTTGTCGTCAGGGACGCATGAATGTGGAAGTTGCTGCTTTTCCGAACCATGCCTTTTATGGCGGTTTGTTGCAGCCGGTGGGATTGGAACATCAAACTGGTTCTCTCAAACTCTCTCCCGAACTTTCTACCAATGAGTTTGCCGCTTTGCTGACGCGTCGTGTCGCTTTTCTTCCCTCTACTCCCGAACCGCCTATGCAGTCGGTAAAGATGAATCATTCGGAAGCAAGGATTGTTGCCCGGTTAGCCGCAGCTGTGTTTCAGCAATATGTCTCTGCCAACGGCTGTTTTAAGGCCTCCGCTTTGGGAATAATCACCCCTTATCGCAGCCAGATAGCATTAATAAAGAAAGAAATCGCCGCTTTGGATATACCGGCTTTGAATGATGTCTTGGTGGATACGGTGGAGCGTTTTCAAGGAAGCGAACGTGATATTATCATCTATTCTTTTTGCGTGAATAGGGCATATCAGTTGAGATTGCTTGCTAATTTGACAGAGGAGAATGGAATACAGATTGACCGTAAACTGAATGTGGCTTTGACCAGAGCCCGCAAGCAGATGTTCATAACCGGAGTTCCTCAATTATTGGAGCAGAATCCGATTTATTCCCGCTTACTGAAATATTGTAGATTGTAAAAGTTGGTCGGTTCTTGTGTTCTGTTCTTCGTTTAATAAATCTTAAATATTTTCATTCTCTTTATATACTTTATTAATAACAACGTGTGTAATAAAGCCTTATATTTGCAACACGTTTTTTTCATAGAGATTTAGATTTAAGGTTAGAAGAATTGTGGAAGTCGTGAGACTTCCCTTTTTTTCGCCTTGACGGTTGTTCTCTTATTGATTTGATAAGGAATCTTCAGGTTGTTAAGAGGACAAAAAAAGCTCTTTCGTAAGAAAGAGCTTTTTTTGTATCTATACATTATTATTAGTATCAGTTCAGTACGATAGGTTTGTATTTCGGAACCAGCGCTTTCATGATGCACCAGCCAATCAGGTATGCCACAGCACACACGCAGAAGATGACGAAGTAGCCTGCCGGTTTTCCTTCAAAGCCCATAAATGTCATATTGGTTTCTCCTGCATAAACGAAAAGTTCACCGGCAATGTATTGCAATACCATGCAACCTATACCGCCTGCCATACCGCCTATACCGGTAACCGTTGCAATGGCAGTCTTTGGGAACATATCGCCTACCATAGAGAATATATTGGCTGACCATGACTGATGAGCTGCCCCGCCGATACCGATCAATATAACCGGGAACCATGGGGAAATAGTGCCTAAAGGCTGAGCCAGCAATACTAACAGAGGGAAGAAAGCAAAAATCAACATGGCACGCATACGTGCTGCATAAGGATTTAAGCCTGTTTTCTTGATGATGATAGAAGGTAACTTACCACCGTAGATTGAAAGCATTGTAATGGCATACAGCGTGAAAATCAAAGCTATGCCCAGTCCGTCAGAAGTCTTGATCCCAAATTGAGTGTTCAGGTAGGAAGGTGTCCAGAAAAGGAAGAACCACCATACACCGTCAGTCATGAATTTACCGATAGCGAATGCCCAGGTCTGCTTGTAACCGAAGCATTGCTGGAAGCTCATTTTCTTTTCTTCTGTCTGGGGAGTTGTTTGTGCTGCATCCTCATAGCTGTCTTGCTCGATGTACTCCAACTCGGCTTTGTTTACATGTTTGCTCTTGGCAGGCGCTGTGTACATAAACACCCAGAAGCCCATCCATATAAAACCAAGTCCGCCGATTACGATAAAGGCCATTTCCCATCCCCAAGCTTTAGCCAGCAAAGGTATGGACAGCGGAGCAATCAGAGCTCCGATAGAAGCGCCTGCATTGAAAATAGAAGTAGCGTAGGCGCGGTCCTTTTTGGGGAAGTATTCTGCGGTAACCTTGATAGCGGCGGGGAAGTTTCCTGCTTCTCCCAATGCGAGCACGCAACGTGCTCCTAAGAAGCAGTACATACTGATTGTGGCAATCGTGACAACGACATCACCTGTGGCTCCCATTAATTCTGCCGCGCTGTGCAGACCTACGAAGTGTTCTGTGATAATACCGCAAAGAGCGTGCATACAAGCACCTAAAGACCAGATGCCGATAGCCCATAAATATCCTTTTTTAGATCCCAGCCAATCCACGAAACGACCTGCAAATAACATACAGGCTGCATATACAAATGAAAAGACTGCTGTAATTGTACCGTAATGTGATTCGTCCCAGTGAAATTCGGGTTTGATAAACTCATCCCAAGTAAGCGATAATACTTGGCGGTCGAGATAGTTAACTGTTGTCGCAAAGAATAACATGGCGCAAATGGTCCAACGATAATTGGACATCTTGCCCAGTGTGTTCTGAATTGTACTCATGATAATAGATTTTATTTATATGTGTTGCAAAAATACGTGTTTTTGTGTTAGGTTGGTGGTAATATTTGATGTAAATCATGGATAAAATGATAAAATAGGCATAGTTGCAAGCAACTATGCCTATTTTATTTATAGATATTACTTCATATCTGTGTATTTTATTTCATCTTTATCGCTATATTTCAAGTTTTCGCCTCCCATACCCCAGATAAAGGTATAGTTGCTGGTACCTGCAGCTGCATGGATGCTCCATTCCGGAGAAGTGATGGCTTGCTCATTGTGCAGCCAAACGAGGCGTTCCTCTTGGGGTTCGCCCATTAAGTGGCAAATGGCATTGCCGGCAGGCAGGTTGAAGTAATAGTAGGCTTCCATACGACGTGTGTGAGTATGAGCCGGCATCGTGTTCCATACAGAACCGGGAGCAAGTTCGGTGAGTCCCATCTGCAACTGGTTTGTACCGCCATTTTTCACTCTCTCCAAAACGTCTTTTACAATCAGCTGGTTTACAATACGGTCGTTGCTGTCTTCCATTTTTCCGTAGTGGTCGGAGATGCCTAAAGCATATTTCTTAGGATTAGCTTTCTGAAGTTTGGCGTCGGTTGTAATCAACTGGGTAACGTAAGGCTTGTAAGCCGGTGCCGAATTGATATAGAATTTAGCGGGGTTGGCAGCATCGTTACTCTTGAAAGTTACTTCTTTATTGCCACAACCCACATAAAGCGCTTCTTTATACTTCATGGGGTATTCTTTACCGTCTACGGTAACCACTCCATCGCCACCGGTATTGATTACGCCCAATTCGCGACGTTCGAGGAAGTAAGTGATTTCCGGGCCCAATTCGCGGAATGTTTCCAGTTTCAATACTTTGTTTACAGGCATTGCTCCTCCGTAAATCAGGCGGTCATAGAGAGTGTAAGTCACGTTGATTTCATCCGGTGCCATTACCTTGCTCATCATAAAGGCGCTACGAAGACGTTGTGTGTCATAGTGCTTTACATCCGACGGATGGCAAGCTGTCTGTACTGTGTAATTTACTTGGGCGGAAGCCGTAAGTGCGGCAGTACCCAACATCAGGGCTATTGCTAATTTTTTCATATCTGATATAAACTTTTAATTATTAATATGCTGTGATTGAATGTTTCCTTTATTTAGAACTCTTTTGAGCTTCTTTTTCGCTGCGTACGATGATGCGGCGGTTGATAAGCATCATGGCAATTGCTATCAGCGTCAGCAGTGCGGCTCCTACATACGAAAGTTTTACACCTCTATATATAGTCCAGCCGAAGAAAGAAGCTGCGAAATCAATGGAGCCGCCATCAAAACCTTCGGGGATGTGTGCAGTAGGATCGTGCGTTTCGGCGTATACTTGATTGGCTGCCAATGTGAAATCCGGTGCCATGTCGGTCACGAAGTACAAACCCAATATCAGGGTGACAAGACCAATGATGAGTGTCTTCACCACATTACCCTTAGTAAAGGGTAGTATCATTGGGAACAGATAGAACATACCGGCAAGTGAAGCCAATGGTAGGAACTGGTTGCCCGGCAGGAATACGGCAAGTGCCAGAATAACAGGAATAAGGATGACCGACGCTACCAATGTGGCAGGATGACCGATAACCAATGCAGGGCTCATACCGATATGCACTTTTTTACCGTTGAATTTGACTTTTACCAGTTCTGAAGTCTTTTCAGAGATAGGTTTCAGTCCTTCGATGAACAGGGAAGTGATGCGGGGAATAAGTTCCATTACAGCTCCCATTGTGATACCCAAGAAGAGCACTTTCTTGATGTCGAGCTGTGCTGCCCAGCCTATGAGCATACCTACGATAACTCCCAATACCAGTGGTTCGCCTATTACACCAAACTTCTTTTTCATACCTTCTGCATCAATTTCCAGCTTGGAGAAACCGGGAATTTTGTCTAATGCCTTGTTGATGAGTATGGCAAACGGAGTGAAACTCTGACAGAAAGGTTGAGGAATAGAGATACCGTCCAAATCATAGAACTTTTGAAATTTCTCAGCGGTGAGGTCTGCACAAACCAATGTGATGATGTAGCAGATAATAGCGGCGAAATAACCCCATGCCAAATTCTGACCGGTAACAAAGTAAGCTACGGCACCGATGAAAGCAAAGTGCCAGTAGTTCCACAAGTCTATGTTTACAGTACGTGTGGTCTTGGTTATAAGCATCAGGAAGTTGACACCTAAACAGATGGGAATGATAAGTGCACCGACAGCTGTATTATAAGCTACGGCAGCTGCGGCGGGCCATCCCATATCGAATACGTTCAGTTGTAGGTGATACAAATCGGATATAGCTTTCAGGGGGGTATCAAAGTTTGTTGTCAGAAGGGCAGTGACTACACCTAAGCCCACAAATCCAACTCCAACGAAGAGACCTGATTTCAGAGCCTTTCCAAATTTCATGCCAATGCACATGCCTATGATTGTAAAAATAATAGGCATCATAACAGACGCTCCTAAAGCGATGATATAACTAAAAACTTGTTCCATTCTTTATGTGATTTAATTGATAAATGACGATGTTTAACAATAGTATGAATTGAAAATCGGGGTCAAAAATAAGACCTTTTCCTAATTAATCAAACTGTAAAGGCATAATAAATAGTAAATAAGGATGATTTTGGACAAATTTGTCGTTATCGTGCACAAATTTGTTCGTTTTCGTACACGAAAATCAAAAAATGCACCCTCTACGCCAAAAAATGCACAGAGGTTTGGAAAGAAACCTCTACTTTTGTTTCATGAAAAACAGTAAAGTCTAATACCAAAAAAGAACATATTCATGAAGAAGAACTTTATTTGTAAATTTATTGTATCCGGTTCATTGTTTTTTTTCTCTTTGGGCATGTTTGCGCAACGTGTGCGTGCTGATTTGCCTTGGTCGGTACGTATGGTGGAATCTGAGATGATTCGTTGTCCGGAGGCTTGGCGGTTGGATTTTCAGCCGAAATTGAAATGGGACTATTGTCATGGTTTGGAACTTCAGGCTATGTTGGATGTGTATGATCGTTACGGAGATCAGAAAATCTATGATTATGCTTTAGCCTATGCCGATACGATGATAAATGCCGACGGTACTATCAAAATGTACAAACGTGAGGAATACAGTCTTGACCGCATCAACTCCGGCAAGTTTATATTCCGCATTTACGAACAGGCAAAAGATGAGAAATACAAGAAAGCGCTTGCTTTGATGAGAAGTCAGCTTGATGAGCATCCCCGCAATGCAGACGGTGGTTTTTGGCATAAGAAGATTTATCCGAATCAAGTATGGCTGGATGGCATTTATATGGGTGCTCCCTTTTATGCAGAATATGCATTTCGCAATAATCAGGTAAAGGATTATGCCGATGTTATCAATCAATTCCTGATGGCAGCCCGTCATACTTATGATGCGAAGAACGACCTGTATCGTCACGCATGTGACGTAAGTCGTAAGGAGCGTTGGGCCGATCCTGTTACTGGCCAGTCGAAACATAGCTGGGGGCGTGCCATGGGGTGGTATGCAATGGCGTTTGTAGATGCTCTCGATTTTATTCCGGAACATGAACCCGGTAGAGATTCCATGCTGGTAATTTTCAATAAAATAGCTGCCCAGACAAAGCGTCTGCAAGATTCCAAGAGCGGTTTGTGGTATCAGGTGTTGGACAAGAGTGGAGCACCGGAAAATTATCTGGAATCTTCTTGTTCCACAATGTTTGTGTATTCCTTATTTAAAGGGGTGCGCAAAGGGTATATTGATAAATCTTATCTGGCGGTAGCTATTAAAGGATACAAAGGCATTCTTGATAATTTCATTGAGGTGGATGGGAACGGTGTGATAAGCATAACAAAGGTATGTGCCGTAGCCGGGCTCGGTGGAAAAGTTTATCGTTCGGGCGGTGAAGCTGGCAAATCCGGTCAGGAACTCCGGAACGGAAGGTTCTACACTAACGGAAGTCTCCGCGAAAACACTC
>ENA-USUE01000909-USUE01000909.1-human-gut-metagenome-genome-assembly--contig:-NODE-909-length-14335-cov-18.565016_pt1 | contig 14335 bp, 10 predicted proteins | sample MGYA00250060_ERZ773396 | MGnify/ENA primary metagenome ERZ773396 (study PRJEB29103, sample SAMN06111989) | human gut metagenome | biome: human gut; feature: ankylosing spondylitis patient; material...
TGACAAACTTTTCAAAGAACTCATTTTATTTACCGCCAAAGCCGCTTAGGCTTGGCGAATTTTTAACGAACTATTGTTTTAAGTGAAAAAAAATAAATAATAAAAGATAAATAAAGGAAGAATATGAAGACAATGAAGTTTTTTATGTTGGCATCAGCTTTTGCATCGATGATTGGATTTAGCTCTTGCTTGAATGGGGGAGATTATACCAATAGCTATGGTGGGGAAGATTTTGTAAAAGTTACTGGCTTTTTGGGAACTGTTAGTTTGAAAAATCAGTTTGGATATGAATATGTTCCTTCTAATAAAGAGGTTGCTGCTGATTTGGAATCAGGAAAATATGCATATATTGCTTATTCGTATGATCCTACAACCGTCAATAATACTACTAAGATGATAGATGTCCAGCTGTATGGTTGTTCACAGTTGGCAGATGGATATGTTTTGCCTTCGGCTCCAACAGAAGATGATGCCAATGCTCCTATATATGATGTTACAAGTTCGGGTAGTACAGGTGGACAGGTTACTCCTATTTTCTATAAATTGAATGATGTGTTTATTCCACTTTATTATTATTATAAACCAGCAAATAATAACGACGACTTGAAAGAGGAGGTAGCTCTTCATAATTTTACGTTATATTACGATCAGGCAACTGATTTCAATGGTTCTACTATGACATTGCATCTCCGTCATAAAATACAAGATTTTGATGAAGAAGATAATAAGGAACGTACTAGTCGTGCATATGAATTCAGACATTTCTCTTTGGCTGCTCCTCTTTCTGCATATAAAGTTGCAAACGGTGGCAAAAATCCGGATAAAATTGTTATCGAATTCGAGCAAAATACATATAATGCAGAATACAACGAAGACAATGTAAAGAGCGAAACATACGAAATAGATTATAAGACAGTAGTCGAAAATTATAATAAGCTGGCCGGTAACACTTCAGGTTCAGAGGTTACAGAATAATTTAAGAGAGAGAAATATAGAGTAAGCATACTCGATAAAGTATGCGTCCGTAAGGTGCGGATTATGCAGATAAGGCTGTGTATGTTAATGTATGTCAGCGTTTCTGTATAATTCGTGCCTTATTTTATTTCTTTTTTGTACATTTGCAGTTCCGAAGTTCGGATTTATTACAAAAAAGTAGAATAACATTGGATTATAAATCATTATTTCAGCAGATAATAGCTTTGTTGTCTACTCCAGGCAAAGCGTGGAGTGAAATTGCAGAGCGGGGGATAGGAAGGTCAGTAATGCCTGCTTTTGTTTATCCTCTTATTGGGTTGTGTGGCTTGTCAGAGTTTATCGGAACATTTATCGGAAAAGATTTTTCATCCGTTATGTTCCAGGTAGCCTTGACTCGTTGTTGTGCTGTAGCTGTAGCTTTGTTCGGTGGTTTTTTTCTTTCAGCTTATTTATTGGATAAGTTGAATCATAACTGGCTGGGAGGGAAAGATTCTTACGACCGGATACTTGTGTTTGTGGGCTATTCTATGGTAGTTACTTTTGTATTGAATATCGTCAGTGGACTGTTTTCTATAGTTGTACTGCACTGGATATTGCAAATATATACCATTGTAATTGTATTCGAGGGGGTACGCAGATGGCTTAAGGTTGAGGAGAACAAACAGACTGCCTTTACTCTTGTGGCTACTATCATCATTTTGGTGTGTCCTGCTATTATCGAATTTATATTTAATAAGTTATCAGTAATATTGAATTAATGAAAACAAACGCCGGTAATATAAATATTAAGAATAAACGTGCTTCGTTCGACTATGAGTTTATCGATACGTACACAGCCGGAATTGTGTTGACCGGAACTGAGATAAAGTCTATTCGTCAGGGAAAAGCAAGTTTGGTTGATACGTTTTGTTTCTTTTCCCGTGGAGAGTTGTGGGTAAAGAATATGCATATAGCTGAATATTTTTACGGTTCGTACAACAATCATTCAGCTCGTCGGGACCGTAAGTTGTTGCTGACGAAAAAAGAACTTCGTAAACTTGAACGTACTTCTGCCGAGCCTGGATTTACCATTGTTCCGACTCGTCTGTATATTAATGAAAAAGGGTTGGCGAAGGTTGTGATTGCTTTGGCAAAAGGTAAGAAACAATACGATAAACGCCAGACGTTGAAAGAAAAAGAAGATAAGCGTATGATGGATCGCATGTTCAAGCGATGATCGAGAAAGATGGTGCAGACAATTACAGTTTATATAAGTTGTCTGCATCGTGCTTTTGGCATATGAGGAAAACGATTCCCTGTGTTTTAAATTTAAATAGAGCTTTTTCAAAATGCAACAACTAATAAACGAACGTATTCTCGTGCTCGACGGAGCCATGGGAACGATGATACAGCAATACAACCTTTCGGAAGCTGATTTTCGGGGAGAGCGTTTCAAGGATCTTCCAGGATTGCTGAAAGGGAACAATGATATGTTGTGCCTGACTCGGCCGGATGTTATAGAGGAAATACACCGTAAGTATTTAGAGGCAGGAGCTGATATCATCGAAACAAATACATTTAATGCAACTGCTGTTTCGATGGCAGATTATCATATGCAGGCTTATTGCCGTGAGATAAATCTTGCGGCAGCTCGTCTGGCCCGTAAAATTGCTGATGAATATACAGCGAGAACTCCCGAAAAACCACGCTTTGTTGCCGGTTCGGTAGGACCGACCAACAAAACTTGCTCGATGAGTCCGGATGTAAATAATCCCGCTTTTCGTGCATTGACATTCGATGAACTTTCTGAAGCTTACCGTGAACAAATGGAGGCTTTGCTTGAAGGGGGAGTAGATGCTATTCTGATAGAAACAATTTTCGATACACTGAATGCGAAAGCTGCTGTTCTGGCCGCAGAAACAGCTATGCAGAATTTGGGAAGAAAAGTTCCTTTAATGCTTTCTGTTACGGTTTCGGATGTTGCTGGACGCACGTTGTCGGGACAGACGCTTGATGCGTTTTTGGCTTCGGTACAGCATGCTGATATCTTTTCCATCGGACTGAACTGCTCTTTTGGTGCCAGACAGTTGAAACCTTTCCTGGAGCAGTTGGCCCGTCGTGCTCCTTATTATATAAGTGCTTACCCTAATGCCGGACTTCCTAATAGTCTGGGGCAATACGACCAGACACCCGAAGAAATGGCTGCCGAAGTCAAGGAGTATATCGATGAAGGACTGGTGAATATAATCGGTGGATGCTGTGGCACTACCGAAGCATATATTGCTAAGTATCAGGAATTTATTAAAGATGTCAAACCTCATGTGCCTGCTCCGAAACCGGATTATCTCTGGCTTTCCGGGCTGGAACTGTTGGAAGTGACTCCTGAAATTAATTTTGTCAACGTGGGTGAGCGCTGTAATGTGGCCGGTTCACGTAAGTTTCTTCGTTTGATAAACGAAAAGAAATACGATGAAGCTTTGTCGATAGCCCGCAAGCAGGTAGAAGACGGCGCGTTGGTTATCGATGTTAACATGGACGACGGATTGCTTGATGCTGCTGAGGAGATGACAACCTTCCTCAATCTGGTTGCATCAGAACCGGATATTGCTCGTGTGCCTGTTATGATAGACTCTTCCAAGTGGGAAGTTATTTTGGCAGGACTGAAATGTGTGCAGGGAAAATGTATCGTCAACTCTATTTCACTGAAAGAAGGCGAAGAAGCTTTTGTTGAGCATGCCCGTACCGTCAAGCAGTACGGAGCGGCAGTCATCGTAATGGCTTTCGACGAGAAAGGACAGGCCGATACATTTGAACGGAAGATAGAAGTTTGCGAACGGGCTTATCGTATTCTTACAGAGAAGGTCGGTTTCCGTCCTCAGGATATAATCTTCGATCCGAACGTGCTGGCAGTGGCTACTGGTATCGAGGAACATAATAATTATGCTGTCGATTTTATTAAAGCTACAGGTTGGATTCGCCGTCACCTTCCGGGCGCACACGTCAGCGGAGGAGTAAGTAATCTTTCTTTCTCTTTCCGTGGCAACAATTATATACGTGAGGCTATGCATGCAGTATTCCTTTATCATGCTATTCAGCAGGGTATGGATATGGGTATTGTCAATCCGGGAACTTCTGTACTTTATACAGATATACCTTCGGATATCCTGGAACGGATTGAGGATGTGGTGCTGAACCGTCGTCCGGATGCAGCTGAACGCTTGATTGAAACAGCTGAAAAACTGAAAGCGGAAAAGGAGAACTCGGGTGAGCAGCAAACAGCCAGTTCACATCTTGCCTGGCGTGAAGGGACGACTGTAGAAGAACGTTTACAGTATGCACTGGTAAAGGGTCTTGGCGATTATCTGGATGAAGACTTGCATGAAGCACTTGCCAAATATCCGGATGCTGTCAGCATTATCGAGGGTCCGCTTATGTCGGGAATGAATCATGTCGGTGATTTATTCGGTTCCGGTAAGATGTTCTTGCCTCAGGTTGTAAAGACAGCACGTACTATGAAAAAAGCTGTGGCTATCCTTCAGCCCTATATTGAGGCGGAAAAAAAGGAAGGGGCACGCAGTGCAGGAAAAGTGCTGTTGGCTACAGTAAAGGGAGATGTACACGATATCGGTAAGAATATTGTTTCTGTGGTTATGGCATGCAATAATTACGAAATTATCGACTTGGGCGTAATGGTTCCTGCTGAAAAGATTGTTGAAACGGCTATTCGTGAGAAGGTAGATATTATCGGCTTGAGCGGACTTATTACACCGTCGCTGGAAGAAATGGTGCATGTCGTTTCAGAACTGGAACGTGCCGGACTTGATATTCCTGTAATGATTGGCGGTGCTACAACTTCCAAACTTCATACAGCTTTGAAGATTGCTCCGGTTTATCATGCTCCGGTAGTATATATGAAAGATGCTTCACTGAATGCTCCGGTGGCAGCACGCCTGATGAATCTTGATCTTCGAAGTACATTTGCAGAAGAACTGGAAAGTGAATACCGTGAGCTTCGTGAAAAGAATAAGACCAAACAGGTAAAGACGGTTTCACTCGAGGAAGCACAGAAAAATAAATTGAATCTCTGGGAATAGTCTTTGTAGACAAACTGATTTATATTCTGTTATAAGGCATGGCATATCAAATTTTTAGTGATATGTCATGCCTTTTTCCGTATTCTTTGTATTTTTATCATCATATTGAAAAACACGACATGATAATGAAAACACAATTTTGTTCTTTTATACTTTGCTGGATAATCTTTTGTGAGTTTTTGCCGGCTCAGTCTGTATGCGGATATCGTTCGTTGGATGTTACAAATCCTATAGAGTTTTTAGGAAATAAGATTCTCTATGAAGGAAAGGAAATAGAGTTGGGAGATAAAACCTTTTTTATCGATGGGCAGCTGTCCGATGAAGTGACGGCCAGATATCCTTTTGTTTTCAATAGCTTTAATGAAGCAGCCAAGGCTTTTGTTGCCGGAACAGAAGCAGAGCCTATGAAAGTATATATAGCTCCTTATGTATATTGGATTGATAATCCTGATGATCCTCAGGTAAGGGTAGGAAAAGACGGTAAAGAACCTTTCGGACTGGTAGTAAAATGTCCTTATCTGCATCTTGTCGGGTTAACCAAAAATCCTGAAAATGTTGTGCTTGCCTCCAGTCGCGGTCAGACACAGGGAGCTGTAGGAAACTTCACGATGTTCGATTTCTGGGGAGATGGTTTGTCGGTGAAGAATCTTACGATGGGAAACTATTGTAATGTCGATCTGGAATTTCCTTTAAAGATAGAATTAGGACGTAAAAAAAGAATGTCTGCCATTACCCAGGCGCATGTAGCCTATTGTCATGGAGATAAAATTGTGGCAGAAAATGTCCGTTTCATCAGCCGCTTGAACATGAATCCTTTGAATGGGGCAAAACGTATTTTGTTCTATAAATGTTATATGGAAAGTACCGACGATGCGTTGACTGGTACAGGAGTTTACCTGAACTGTACGTTGAAGTTTTATGGTCAGAAACCATTCTGGCGGACGGATATGGGAGGGGCTGTTTTCTTGAACAGTGATTTTTATGTATGTCATGACGAAGACCGTCAGTATTTTTGTAAAGGAGTGGGACCTTTGACTGTTGTCGATTGCCGGTTTCATGTCCGAAAGCCTGTATATGCAGGCTGGACACTCGAGCCGTCCGACTGGTTACGGTGTTACCAGTATGGTGTAACGATGAATGGACAGCCTTACGTAATAGGTGCGGACAAGCCTTATAATACAGTATGTATGGAGCAGGAAAATGTACTTCACGCATACCGCCTGACAGATGAAAATGGTAAGGTAATTTACAACACTTATAATTTACTTCGGGGAGATGATGACTGGGATCCGCTTCAAGTGAAGGATAGTGTACGGGTAATCGGAGAACATGATGGCAGGGATTATGCGAATCTGCCGGTCTGTTTGTCGGTCACTCCGCTGGTTGCCTCTGTACAGACCGGAGGTAATCCGGTGAAGTTGGTTGCCAACGTAAAAAGACACTGCAATTATGTGCAGCAGGGAAGCTCTGTTCGCTGGAAGATTCAGCCGGGATATGAAAAGTATGTCAGCCTGTCTGCCGGAGAAGACGGAACGTGTGTGGTCAAGGCAATGAATCACGAGGACGAAACCAAACATTTCACTGTTGTAGCCTATACGGAAGATGGATTGGAATGTGCAGTAGAACTGACAGTTGCTCCCGATTTTGTGGAAGCTCCTGCTTTTGTGGAAGTGCCGAAGCTGGAAATAGCAGATGGAAAAGCAATGGTAAGTTACGAACTGGATTTGCAGGGACGGAAAGATGAGTCGCTGATTACTTGGTATCGGGCTGTTGACAAAGAGGGTAAAACGAAATATCCGGTAGCAGTGTCACGGTTGGCTAAGCCCGAAACAACCTATAGATTAACAAAAGAAGACGTTGGATATTATCTTATGGCAACGGTAGCACCCAAACATTTGCGTTGTCATCCTGGTAAAGAATATACGGTAATTTCTTCATCACCTGTTGGCCGTAAACAGGTAAATCCGGTAGATGTATTCGAAACTGATTTTCGAAATTTTCCTTGTTCCAATCAGCCTGTATTGTATTCCGGCGGATGGACAATAGGAGGATACAAGCCTCTTGATACGGAAGGTTACGATTGGGAACTTTTCTCCGATAAGGACTATTGGGTGTATGGAGAGGGAATGAACGGATCACGCGGAACGGGTTTGCTGCAGGCGCAGCGTGGAGCACGGCTGTTATATACTCCATTGGAAGGTAGATATGGAAACATGAAAATAACCTTGAATGTAGATCCGAGCAAAACCGCAGGACAAGGGTTTGGAAGTGCTACGGGGCAATATATGGATATCTGTATCAAGTTCGATACCCGTACTCTGACTGGATATGCCTTGCGTATTATCCGTACGACAAAATACAGCAATGCGGTCGATTTCATGCTGATGAAATACGAAAATGGCAGGACTACTGCGATTTCTCTTCTGGTATCTTCCACCTGTTACCGTACCGACTGCACCATTGTACTTGAGGTTAAAGGAAATAAATTGACGGCTCATGCCGAAACTTCCACTCCGCTTTCATCTCCTATAACGGACGAGAATCTGAAACCATCTGTAAGTTTGGAGGCTGATATCGTTCCTAATGTTTGGGGAGGTATGGGCATTCAGCACACGGGAAGTTGTGGAGAGAGTACTACCATGCTGCATCACCTGAAAATAGAATGGCAGGGCGTTTCGGCTAGCAAATGATAAGTGATTAGAATGCAGAAAAGGAAAATATGAACAGCCCTTCACGATATATGGGGAGTAATAGAGGTTGCCTTTCTTTTTCTCGATTATAAACAGACGGAAACCAGTAACGACGCACAGATAGAACAATACATTTCTCCGGTGAACTTGCGTGCGTCGGGATATATTAAGAAAATTTATTTCACCGAACATCAGTCGGTCAAGAAGGGAGATACCTTGCTGGTGCTCGATGATCGTGAGTATCGCATTAGGGTAATGGAGGCTGAAGCTGCCTTGAAAGATGCAATCGCTGGAGCTACGGTAATAGATGCTACCTTACAGACTACACAGAATTCGGCTTCTGTTTATGAGGCTTCTATTGCCGAAATTGAAATTCGTTTGGCTAAACTCGAAAAAGACCGTCAGCGTTATGAAAACTTGCTGAAGCGGAATGCGGCAACACCGATACAGCTGGAACAGATTGAAACGGAATATGAGGCTACACGAAAGAAACAGGAGGCTACAAAGCGTCAGCAAAAAGCTGCCATGTCGGGCATTAAGGAAGTTTCCAATCGCAGAGAAAGTACGGAAGCTGCCATACAACGTGCTACGGCTGCACTCGAAATGGCACGACTTAACCTTTCGTATACTGTTGTGTTGGCTCCTTGTGACGGGAAGCTGGGACGTCGTGCATTGGAAGAGGGACAATATATTGGTGCCGGACAAAACATTACGTATATTCTTCCTGATACGCAGAAGTGGGTGATAGCTAATTATAAGGAAACTCAGGTAGAGAATCTTCACGTGGGACAGGAAGTCCGTATTACAGTAGATGCAATCAGCGATAAGGAGTTTACCGGAAAGATTACAGCTATTTCTGGAGCAACCGGCTCGAAATATTCACTTGTTCCGACTGATAACTCTGCCGGAAACTTTGTCAAGATTCAGCAGCGTATTCCGGTACGTATTGATTTTACGAACCTTTCATCGGAAGACAATGAACGTCTGGCTGCCGGAATGATGGTAGTGGTAAAAGCCAGACAGTAAAAATAAGACAAACATGTTTTTCAGTTTCTAATAAATTAGAATTATGCCTTCGTGTCCGAAAAATTATCCGTTTTATAATTGGGTTCCCAAACCTTTGGGTATTCTTATTCTGTTGCTGTTATTTATTCCGATTCTTACGGCAAGCGGAGTGTATACGGTAAACAGTGGCGAGATGCTGAGCGGGCTGGGTATTCAGTCTGAACATATTCAGTTTGTTGGTTTTCTTACTTCTGTAGGAATGGCGGCTTTCTCTCCGTTCTTTTATGAACTGGTCTGTATCCGCCGTGAGAAAATGATGTGCATCGTAGGCTTTTCGCTGCTTTATATATTGAGTTACGTATGTGCCAAGACCGATAGTATTTACCTGCTGGCTGTCTGTAGTGTGGTGATGGGATTTCTGCGCATGGTGCTGATGATGGTCAATCTGTTCACGCTTATCAAATATGCGTTCAAGATGGAGGCTACCCGAAATATAACTCCGGGCAATGAACCTGTGGATGGTGAAGGATGGGATAAGCTGGACCGTGAAAAGAGTACCAGTATGCCTACCATTTATCTGTTTTTCATGATTCTGGGGCAGATAGGAACTTCGCTCACTGCATGGCTGGCTTATGAGTACGAATGGCAGTATGTATATTATTTCATGATGGGGGCGTTGCTATTATCTATTCTGGTTGTGTTTATCACCATGCCTTTTCATAAATATGTGGGCAAACGTTTTCCTATCAACTTGCGTAAGTTTGGCAGTGTGGTAATATTTTGCGTGATGTGTTCGGCTGCTATTTATGTGCTGGTGTATGGAAAGGTGCTCGACTGGTACGATTCTCCGTCTATTTGCTGGGCTACTGCGACGGCTGTTGTGTTTGCCATACTGTTTGTCTATATGGAACGTAACCATAATTCGCCTTATTTCCTGATGGATGTGTTTAAGTTGCGTTCTATCCGTATGGGTATCCTGCTCTTTCTGTTGCTGATGATTTTCAACTCCAGTGCCATGTTTGTCAGTGTGTTTGCAGGAGTTGGTATGAAGATAGACAACTGGCAGAATGCGTCGCTTAATAACTGGAGTATAGCCGGTTATTTTATCGGTTGCATTATTGCTATTGCCATGGGGTCAAAAGGAGTACATCTGAAATACCTTTTCTCGATGGGCTTTGTTCTGATAGGCTTTCCAGCCTGTTTATGTATTTTGAGGTACAGACCGACGGCTTGTACGAGCGCATGAAATATCCGGTTATTATCCGTTCTGCCGGAATGATGCTACTTTATTCGCTGACAGCTGTACATGCCAATCAGCGGATGCCTTATAAATATCTGTCTACCTGGATTTGTATCATGTTGACAGTGCGTATGGTACTGGGACCGGGGGCTGGAACTGCTATCTATACCAATGTGATGCAGCATCGTCAGCAACACTATGTAACTCGCTTTGCTCACGATATGGATCAGTTGAATACAGAGGTAGCAGCCTCATATAATCAGACGGTTCAAGGGATGATGTATCAGGGAAAAAGTGAAAAGGAAGCACATAATATGGCAGCTCTTTCAACAAAAGGGCGTGTGCAGGTACAGGCTACTCTGGCTGCTGTAAAAGAAATGTCGGGATGGACATTCTACGGCTGTATGGCATGTGCCGTTCTTATGCTGGTAATTCCGTGGAGAAAAAGAAAGCTGGATTTACAGACATAAAATACTTTACACTCGTTCATTTATTTGCTTTATACATCACGGTGGAGCGTATTTCATTTCTTAATCTGACTTTTCGGTGGAAAAGTACCTATGAAAGCTCCCCGTGATGTATTTTTATTTTCTTGTTTCATGATGGGAATATAGAAAAATCTTACCTTAGTGGCAGACTTTAATTTTAGTTTTATGGGGATGGATGCTAAGGAACAAGAAATGCGTTTAACACGTTTTGAGCGCGATTTGACGGCGGGAAAAGATATTTGCTGCCTGGAAGGGGAAGTTAAAGCTTTTCCGAAGATATTGTGTAAGCCTTTCCTGATGAATTATGTGGGACTGATTGTGTGTGAAAAAGGATATTTCTGTTTCGATGTAGATAAAAAGAAGTTTACAGCCCGGGCAGGGGAAACGGTTTTTCTTTCCGAAGGGAATAATTTTTCAATAGGAGAACTGTCTGATGATTTGTGTGTGAGCATACTGTTTTATCATATAGATCCGATACGTGAGATTTTAGGCAGTTCGATTGTGGCAATGTATTTGTATACGACACTGACTCCCGAACCATGCTATGTATGGACTTCCGGAGAAGAAAGCGATTTGGCACGTTATATTGCATTGCTGGGAAGACATAGGAAGAGTGCGCAGAATCCGTTTGATAATCATGAGTGTAAGTTGTTGTTACTGGCATTGACTTACCGTTTGTGTTCTATTTACAGCCGGCGGATTATCGAAGAAAAAAATGTAGCGGGACATAAGATTGATACTTTTATCAAGCTCATTCGGTTGATTGAAAAGTATTATATGCAAGAGAGGGGAGTAGCTTTTTATGCCGATAAGTTGTGTCTTTCTCCCAAATATCTTTCAGCATTATCGAAATCGGTTTGTGGATATACGGTGCAGGAACTGGTTTTCAGAGCTATTATCCGGAAGAGTATTTTCTGGCTGAAGAATACCAACAAGAGTGTACAAGAGATATCGGATGACTTGAATTTTCCGAATGCTTCTTTTTTCGGGACATTTTTTAAGAAGCAGACAGGGCTTGCTCCTTCGTATTACCGGATTTCTGCTGAGGAGTAAAATTGTTTCGGTATTTAATAGGGCTTTTTAAAGCTAAAATAAAATATCCAGAAAGGGTTGTGTTTAAAAGTTTGAATATCAAAGTGATATGCGGACTTTGTGATGGACATGATAGAACTCTTTTGGCTGATGTTGATTGCTTGATTTCGGATTGTAAGTTTATTATTTATGGGTCTCAAGTTTTAATATACTGCTGTTTTCAACTGTTCAGTTTGGTTTGAAACACGTGTTTTGGAACACTTCAGGAAGTATGTCGAAAAACTTCAGCAAAAGTTAGGAAAAACATCATGAATTTTTCTGAAAAATCGTACAAAGTCTGTTAGCCTTTGTACAAAAAAATAAGGCAAATTGCCCGTGTTTTTTAGATATTATGCAGTCGGTTGGATTGCCTTCTGCATTAAGGTACGGGCAAGTTGCCTGTTGGCTTGTAAGTGACTGATATTTTTATTCTTGATCCAGTTCTGCCAGAAAGCTGGCAGCTTTCTCAAGGGTTTCCGGTTTTCCTATATCAATCAGATGAAGCTCTTCGGTCAGACATCCACCAATTCGGGCTTCCCCACATGTTTGCAAATAGAAATCCATGATGGGGAATTTGCCTTTCCACCGTTCGTCCATGTATCGGAAAAGGGAAGGGGAGATGACGTGAATGCCACTGAAGGCATATTCCTGATATTTTGTTGCGTCATATTCGAAGCCTTCGGGTTTGGTCTGTCCGGTATCTTTATTAACCCATCCTCTCAGATATGCCTGTTTGTCGAACAGCAGATAGCGGGCTGTGGTTCGTTTGCTTGCCAACAGGGTAGCATCATTGCCACTGTGCAGGTGGGATTCGTATAAGGCTTTCAGGTCGGTATCGGAGAGGATATCGACGTTATGTATCAGGAATGGTTCGTTTCCCTGAAAAAATGGTGCGGCTTTTTTGATACCTCCTCCCGTATCGAGCAACTGTTCACGTTCGTCGCTGATATGAATTGTCAGTCCGAAATTCTGGTTGGCTTCAAGAAAGTCGATGATCTGTTCTCCGAAATGATGTATGTTGATAACCAGTTCGTTGAATCCGGATTGTTTTAGTTTCAGGATAACGTGTTCCAGCATCGGACGTCCGTTTACGGGTACGAGTGCTTTGGGCATATGGTCGGTCAGCGGTTTCAGGCGAGTTCCCAGTCCCGCTGCAAATATCATGGCTTTCATATTGTTATCGGGGTTCTAAAATTTGTTCAATATGTTGTTCGCGGTGTATCAGGCGGATGCGTACACCGAATTTTTCGTTCAAGTGGTGCGCTACGTGTTCTGCCGAATATACGGAACGGTGCTGTCCTCCGGTACAGCCGAAGCAGATAGAGAGGTTGGTAAACCCTCTTTCCAGAAAGCGCTGTACATGAGCATCAGCCAGTGCGTCTACGTGTTCCAGAAATTGGAGTATTTCACCGTCCTGTTCCAGAAAGTCGATAACCGGTTTGTCGCGTCCGGTCAGTTGCTTGTATTGTTCGTACTTTCCCGGATTGTGCACGGCACGGCAGTCGAATACATATCCGCCTCCGTTTCCTGACGGGTCTTCGGGAATACCTTTCTTATACGAAAAACTCATTACGCGTACGGTGAGTTTCCTTCTGTTTCGTATGCTGGCAAACTGGGGAAGTTCTGTCAGTTTGCGTAGCATGAGGCATAAGTAGGGATATTCAGGAAAATCTGTTTCCAGCAGTTGACGGAGATTTTCGATGGCATACGGTACACTTTGTATGAAATGTGCCTTTTTCTCAAAATATCCACGGAAACCGTATGCGCCTAGAACTTGCAGAGTACGGAACAGTACAAAGTGACGGAGGGTGGTGAGGAACTGTTCCTTATCAATCGCGTGATAGGGGCGAAGAGCATCGAGGTACTCATCCAGAAGCTCCTGACGGAGCGAATCGGGATAGTTTGCCTTTGCCTGCCAGAGGAAAGAAGCCACATCGTAATAGAAAGGTCCCTTGAGTCCTCCCTGAAAATCGATAAAGTACGGTTTTTCTTCCCGTATCATGATATTGCGGCTCTGAAAATCACGGTACATGAATACCTGTGGTTCTATCTGAAGAAGGGTATCTGCCATACGTTCGAAATCATCTTCCAGCAGATTTTCCTGAAACTCCAGTCCGGTAGCTTTAAGAAAACAATACTTGAAATAGTTCAGGTCCCACAGAACGCTGCGGCGGTTGAATGTTGCCAGCGGGTAGCAATAACTGAAATCCATTTCCTTGCTTCCCTCAAACTGTATCTGCGGAAGCAGGCGGATAGTTTGTTTCAGTATATTCGTTTCTTCATCACTGAAGTTACCGCTTTCTCTTCCTTGTTTGATAAGTTGGAACAGCGAGGTATCACCCAAGTCATCTTGCAGGTAGGCCGACTGGTCGGGAGCTTCGGCAAGTATACGGGGTACGGGCAAACCTTTTTGTGAGAAATGTCTGGCCATGTAGATAAATGCACGATTTTCTTCGGTGGAGGTTCCATATACACCGATGAGGCTTTCCTTGCCTTTCAAGCGAAAGTATTTGCGATTGGAGCCTGCTCCCGGCAAAGGTTCGATACTTGTTGGAGCTTCTCCAGTATATGATTGATAAAGTTGTGCGAGTAATTCGGTATTCATACTATCTTTTATTACATAAACTTATAATACAAGGACAAAGATAGATATAAAAAGCTGAAAGAAAGAAAGGGATAAAAAGAAAAAGGTCTGAACAGAAACTGCTCAGACCTTGGTAGCCCGTGGGGGAATCGAACCCCCCTTTCAAGAATGAAAATCTTGCGTCCTAACCGATAGACGAACGGGCCATC
>ENA-USUE01000926-USUE01000926.1-human-gut-metagenome-genome-assembly--contig:-NODE-926-length-14164-cov-64.311706_pt1 | contig 14164 bp, 13 predicted proteins | sample MGYA00250060_ERZ773396 | MGnify/ENA primary metagenome ERZ773396 (study PRJEB29103, sample SAMN06111989) | human gut metagenome | biome: human gut; feature: ankylosing spondylitis patient; material...
CGCGTACTCATCGTGGGAGTGGGCGGACTGGGGTCGCCCATTGCTCTCTACCTGGCCGGTGCCGGAGTGGGTACCATCGGGCTGATTGACGACGATACCGTGAGCGAGACCAACCTCCAGCGGCAGGTGCTCTACAGCGAACCTGAAATCGGACTCTCCAAGGCCGAACAGGCCAAGTTGCGCCTGCAGGCCCTCAACTCCGACATCCGTGTGGAAGCCTGGAACGAACGGCTCACCCCACAGAATGCCGAATGCCTCATTGCCAACTACGACATCGTGGTGGACGGATGCGACAATTTCCGCACGCGCTACCTCATTAGCGACACCTGCGTGCGGCTGGACAAGGTGTACGTGTACGGTGCCATCCGCGAGTTCGACGGGCAGGTCTCCGTATTCAACTACCAGGGCGGTCCCGACTACCGTACCCTCTTCCCCGACGAAGAGGAAATGCTCGCCATGCCCCACCCCTCCAAGGCCGTGCTGGGTGTCACTCCGGGCGTAGTAGGCTGCGTGGAAACCAGTGAGACGATAAAAGTCATCCTGGGCAGTCCATACGTGCTGAGCGGAAAACTCTGGCACATCGACCTGCGAAGTCTGGAAAGTTACGTCATTTCGCTGGTATAGTTTCCCGTCCGATCCGCTGAAAATCACGGTTTTCAGTGATGCACAGCTTCTCAGATAGCCTTACTTTTGTACAAACGTAAATTATCCTATTATTCTTATCTTTAGTATGAACAAAAGTAAAGCAACGACAGCCCTGAAATCGCTGCTGGTTTCAGGCTGTGCCCTTTTTGTGTGGGGCATGACACCCGTATTTTTAGCCTCCACCCTTACCTCGTGCGAAAAATTAGAGGATATTTTAGGAGGTGGTGATGATGATGAAGACGATGGAGACGGAAGCAGCTCAGGCAATCTGAACGGAGTGGGTACTACCGACGGAGCGGCTCCCTATTTCAATCTGGAAACGACTCGCATCGAAGTGCCTGCCGTAAGAGACGGAGAAGGCATACAGGTGAAATGCCAGACCAACATCATGAGCATGCGTTATGTGCTGGAGAAATTCAAGAAATTCAGTGAAGGTGAACTGACTAAACAGGAGGACTATTCGTTCATTCTGGAAAATCCGGACTATTCATTCTACGGCGAAGAGTACCTGCAGTATTACACCAACTACTCCAGTGAGAAACAGACCGACAACCTGCTGATTTATGCCACCGACAAAGACAGTCTGCTGGCCACCATCCCCATCGAACAGGCGGCTGCCCCTCATATCAGCGTGACCAAGGCAGATGCAGGTGTCAATGAAATCACACTGACACTGGAAGGACAGAACGACGCCCGTTTCTATTCCACCTACATCTCTACCGACAGCATCCCCTTGTTCGAAGTCATTCAGGATTTGAAAAACGGAGGCTCAGGACTTCCTTTTGAATACCTCTTCGACCTTCAAAGCCAGCCTACGTGTACCTTCTCCGGACTGACAGAAGCAACCAAATACTACATCTACCTGCAAGGCGGTACGGAACCGGGGCCTCTGCATGGACTTTCATTGTACACCGTCACTACTGCCATGCGCGGCAAGGAAGACGCGCTGATTCTGAAATACGTATTGAACAACCTGAACAACCGCACGGTGTACCTTCCGTTTGAAGGACGGGTGAAAGGTGTCATCGACTGGGGTGACGGGGTAACCGAGGTGCTCGACAAGTCATACGTATATTCGGCCGACCTGTCACACGTTTATGCCCAAGGTGCCGAATCGACGGTAGAAGTAGCCTTCAAGGGTACGGTAGAATCTCTGACAACCAACAGCACGACCAAAGGAGAAATCCTCAAGAGTTCACTCATCGGCATCACACAATGGGGTACGCCCGAACTGAAAACACTGAGACTGGAGGATGTTACTGCACTGACCCAGCTGGCTGCCGACACCAAGGGAGCACTGTCTGCCATCACGGACTTCACCTCCTGCTTTGAAGACTGTACGGGACTGACCAACCTCCCCGAAGACCTGTTTGCCATGGCAACCGGTGCCCAAACGTTCGACAGAGCCTTCCAGGGCTGTACGGGACTGACTTCACTTCCGCTCAACCTCTTCGCCCAGAATTCCAGTGCCCGCAACTTTAACGCTACCTTCTCCGGCTGCACAGGACTGCTCTATCTGCCCGAAGACCTCTTTGCAAGCAACAAAGACATCTATGTCATGAACGATGTGTTCAGCGGATGTGAAAACCTGAAAGAGATTCCGGCCGGACTGTTCCGTAACAATACCCGTTTAGGATACATACAATGTGGCTTCTCAGGATGCAGCTCACTCACCAGTCTGCCCGAAGGACTGTTTGCCAACTGTCCGGGCATACAGAGTGTGTCAGAAATCAACTCCGTCATGGATGCCTACGGTCTTTTCTCGAATTGCACCTCATTGACCGAAATTCCGGAAGACTTGTTCGCCAGCATGACCAAGGTTACCAGGTTAGATGGTATATTCAAGGGATGTACCTCCCTCCGCGAGATTCCGGAAAAGCTGTTTGCAAACAACACACAGGTGATTTCCATGTGGGAAGCCTTTGCCGGATGCAAGAGTCTGCAACGCATTCCTACCGGACTGTTCGACTCCATGCGCACCCTGCAAGGAGTCCGACTCTTGTTCAAGAATTGCAGTTCGCTCACCGGCGAATCGCCCTACACCCTGATAAACGGGGAAAAGGTACATTTGTATGAGCGCAAGGATTACCCAAATGAATTCCTTGAAATCACCAGCCACACCAGTGCGTTCAACAACTGCACGAACCTGACCGACTATGAATCCATTCCGAGCAACTGGAAATAAACGAGTCCCGATTTTTGCATAATTATCCTTCCCCTGCCAGAGCAAGATAAAAAACAAAGGCCTGGCAGGGGATTTTTCATGCCTCAATTTCCAATTCTCTGTTTTTTATGCTAACTTTGAGAATCAAACCTTTATCAAAAAAACTATGTTACTCAGAATTTTAGGTTATCTCTGCCAGTTGTGTTTCATTATTGGCCTTTATTATGGGCTCAAAAGCCAGGAAGCGTTTCTGCAATACACCGTTTGCATACTGGCCATGCTGATTCTCTTACAGCGTATATTCATTGACTTATTCTGGAAAAAAGAAAACACTTAATACTTTATTCCTCATGCACACGAAACAACTCACTAGCATCCTGCTGGTATTCCTCTGCATCTTCTGCTTCACCAGCTGCAATCACGACGACGTGAACTTTCCTACCTTCACATTCAATGAAAACGGAGAATGTGAACCAGCGTCTGTCACCCCCATTTCTTCCGCCCGCTTCGAAGAAGCCGTAGTGGGATACGGCTGGAAGCACGTCCACACCTACGAAATCAATCCCGACGGCACTTGCCAGACGCAGGATTATTACCAAGACCTGACAGGTGCAGGCCCTACTCAATATTACATGGAAAGCAACTCTTCCCTGAAGAAATACATGTACATTGACGCCTATCCTGCATGGGGATTCCGGACAGTCACTTATACCTTCTCGGATGGAAAACGACTGCTCAGCAACCAGAACACAGTGTTCCAGATACTTTCTGTGAACGGCAACACAATGGAAATACTTGACCAGCTGGGGGTACGGGCAGGCGGAACCGAAATCTACGGTTATTCCATCTACCAGCGGATGACGAATCAGGAACTGGAAGAGGTGCAGAAAACATATCACACAGATTTGTCGGACGTCCACGAACTGACCGTATCGGTACAGGAAAATCCGCTCATCATCTCCGGAAAAGAAACGGAATTCGATGTGCTGAGCAGCAACGGTCCTTTCACTTTCAAACCAGCCAGAGAAGGCAGTTGCGAAATCACTTCACAAGAGAATCACGTCAAGGTCAAACTGCTGAGCAACGGAGTGTATCTCACCGGCTACGACCGTCTGCGTCATTGTGAGGTGGTCATCTTCTCTACCGACGAGGAACTGGAACCCGAAGGCACGGACATCTACGATTTTACATACACGGAAATCACCGTCAATCAAGAAAAGAAACTCTTTGCGCCCGATGGCCATGAAATCTCCTACGACCTCGGCAGCATGGAAGTCACCCCGCGCAAAGAATACACCGGAAGTATCCTGAGCCAGTATGCTCCCGTGGCCCTGCTTGCCGTGGACACAAACGGACAAGCACGCTATCTGCGCATGAACAGCGGCAAAATCAGTTTCAAGGACCTTCTTCAGCAAGAAGTGCTCAACCAGCTGACGGAAGCCACAGACGGGGCTTCTCTCACCTACAAGCTGGAACTGATTACGCCCGACTGCGAAGTGTTCCAGGTTCTGCCTTTCAAAATCACCTATAAAAAATAGTGCAAGTTTCATGAAACTAATCCGCCTGCTTCCCATATTGCTTGTCATCGGACTCTCCTGCCTGACGAGTTGCCAAAAAGAAGAAATTCCGTCTGCCGACAACGAGCGGACACTCTTCATGTACCTGCCATGGTCTACCAACCTGACGAGTTATTTCTACCAGAATATCGAGGATATGGAAGACGCCATCTCCCGCAGAGGGCTGGACAAGGAGCGAGTGCTCGTCTTTCTGTCCACCAGTTCCACGGAAGCAGAACTGTTTGAAATCACGGTCAATAACGGTATCTGCACCCGGCAGATACTAAAAGAATATACCCGTCCTGCATTTACGACCGAAGAGGGTCTCACGGGCATTCTGAACGACATGAAATCGTTTGCTTCCGCCAAAACCTACTCCCTGATTGTGGGTTGCCACGGCATGGGATGGCTGCCCGTCGCCCAAAGCAAGGCACGTGCCTCCACAAAACCCCGCTATCACTGGGAGTACTCACACACTCCCTCCATTCAGCGTATGGACGGCTATTCTCCCGTAATATTCTATGATTTCGGCGATTACGTCCGTACCCTTTGCAGCGATGATGCAGAGCAAATGGCCCAGTTTGAGACTTTGCTGGAACAAGTCGTTCCCTACAAGGCACACACCGAGAAATATTTCACTGCAGCCCGCGGCCCACTTCCCATAGAGCGTTATTCCGGCATCACCACCTCCGCACCCAGCACAAACAGCCTGGCAAGTTCCTACTCGCAGACTTCATGGTATCTGGCTACGCATTGATTATGTGTTATCTCTATCCCAGATTCGAGCCATAAAAATAAGCAGCCGTAGCACCTCCGTCTACCAGAAAATCAGAGCCGGTGATAAAGGCTCCCCGGTTACTCATCAACAGTTCAGCCACATTCGCCACCTCGTCGGCCGTGCCGGGACGATGCGCCGGACACCGGGCAAACATCTTCTTATAGAACTCTCCACGTACCCCGTTGAACTCGTCAAGTGCCAGTGGAGTGACGATAATACCTGGAGAAATGGAATTCAAACGGGCGCCCCGTTCTCCCCATCTCACTGCCTCCGCCATGACGCGCTTCACGTTGCAACGCTTGGCCAGCTGATAGGCATGGAGCGTATCGCGGATGTGCGAGGGTTGCAGTATCTCCAGACTCAGCAATTCTTCCGTCGGTGTGCAAGCCAGCTGTGCATCGATTTCAACACCAAGGGCCGGCAAGCGGTGTCCAGATTGACTGGCTATCGTAACGCCCGTTCCACCCTGCCGGATAACTTTCCCTACTTCTTCCAACAATACCGCCGTACCATACAAGTCAACTTTCAAAATGGTCTCGACCGAGGCTTGCGAAGGAGACACTCCTGCCGCATTGACCAGCATGGCTATCTCTCCATATTGCTGCGCCGTCTCAATCAGTCCGAGAATGGAGACGCGCGACGACAAGTCCATCTCCACCGGAAGCACATCAAATCCGGCACGGTTCATCGTATCGGCCACGACCTGCGCATTCTCCATCCGCTTGTCACCGACCACAATCTTCATTCCATATCCCATTCGCCGGGCTATCGCCATACCGATTTGTCCGGCACCCGTAAGCAACATTACTTCTTTTTCCATATCACACACTTTTAATATTTCCATCCGATTTGGTCGCATAACGGTCCACTAAATCTTTCAAAGCCATACGGCTCTCCATTTCCTGTGTCATAGTTCTATAATATTTATCTGTTAATGTTATGGCAAAAGTAGTCCGTACCATTTTATCCGTTGTTATACAAAACACAGAATCCCTGCATGAAAACACAGATTTCAAGAGCAACGAAAACCAGAAACCGGAATCCTTTCGTACTTTTGTCGTCAGAAACAGTAGAAACGATGAAAACATCCTTATTAAACATCGAAACCGTTACGGAGTACGACGACATGCTCGGCGTAGAAACTCTGCATCCGCTGGTCAGCGTGATTGATCTTTCACAGGCCAAACCGATGCACCACATGCGGCATACATTCAGCTTTTACGTGATTTTTCTGAAAGACGAAAAGAACTGCGACCTGATTTACGGCCGCCAGCGATATGATTACCAGAAAGGCTCGGTGGTCTGTCTGGCACCCGGACAAGTGATCGGCATAGAAGATACGGGCGAAACGTTCCAGCCGCAAGGCTATGCGCTATGCTTTCATCCCGACCTGATTCGTGGTACCAACCTCGGACGATCCATCAAGGAATACACGTTCTTCTCGTATGAAGTGAACGAAGCCTTGCACCTCTCGGAACGGGAACGACACACCTTCATCGACTGCCTGCAGAACATTCAGGAGGAATTGCAACACAGTGTGGACCGGATGAGCAAACGGCTGATTGCCAACCATATCGAGTTGTTGCTCAACTATTGCCTGCGCTTCTACGAAAGACAGTTCATCACCCGTCAGGATGCTCACCACGACATTCTAACCCGTTTCGAAACATTCCTGGACCAATATTTCACGGGAGACAATGCCGCACAAAAGGGATTGCCCAGTGTGAAACACTGCGCAAGCGAACTTTGCCTGTCAACCAATTATTTTGGCGACCTTATCAAAAAAGAAACAGGCAGAACCGCCCTGGAATATATACAAGACAAAATTATCAGCATCGCCAAAGAACAGCTGCTTCTCCCCTCGGAGTCCATCAGTCAGATAGCCTATCAACTCGGTTTCCAGTACCCGCAGCACTTCACTCGTGTATTCAAGAAAGCCACCGGAATGACTCCAAATGAATACCGGAGCAAAGCGGAGTATAAATAATACAATATTTTTCATCCGCCATAAGAAAGAGGAAGCACAGAATTCATTACATTTGCAGAAACCAAACCCGATATTTATGAATCGCAGACTACTATCCGTCACCGTGTTTCTGGCGCTGATGCTGACTTCCCTGCTGGCCGGACGCCATAACTACCACGTGACACGAAACGAAATAACAGCCGACCTGAATCAGGCACTGGCTCTGACTTTACTGGAAAAGAAGGAGCCCATTGTGACACAAGACACGATACGGGCATACAAGCAGCTCCGGCGTACTTCGGGCGGACAGGTACTGATTGCCGTGTCCGACGAACGGTTCTGCCGACACCTGAAGAATCGGCGACTGAAGGAAACCTCTTTCCTCACGTTCGACGTGGTGGACAAGGAATATCAGGGTGGTTCGACGGATGAACAGGCCATCTACAGCGATACACTGATGATAAGAAACGGACACGCAGGCGAGACACTGGCCCTGAAAGGCTATACCCGTCTGTCGGCAGCGGCCGTATTCGGCATGTCCGACCAGCGCTTGCCTGCCGGACTGATGGCAGCGGCTATCCTCTGGGCCATCGGTTCGATGCTGTACTTACGGAAAAGAGAGAAAGAGAATCTGATGCTACAACCCGTAGAAGGATGCGGACAACCGGCTGAAGATGGTACACAATCTGCCGAAGATTTCGGGGGACTGACATATTCGGATGCAGACGACCGTTTCTACGGCGTCGACCACATGCCTATCCGCTTCACCCCCATGCAACAGCAACTGATGCGGCTGTTCTGGCAGTCACCTTCCCACTCCATTTCGAAAGAGGAAATCTGTGCGACACTCTGGCCCAAGAAAGACGATGCCAACGATACGCTCTACACCCTTATCCGCCGGTTGAAACCCATTGTAGAGGAGCATACGCAGCTGAAAATCGTGGCCGACAGAGGACGGAACTATTCACTGGAAATCAACGAATTGAAAAGCTGACAGCGAATTGTCAGGCAAATGTCAGCGTCGGTTTTTGATGCCTTCGTGACAGCCTCCTACTTTTGTTCCTGAAATTTACACACAGGAACAAATGAACACACTCAGATTACTTTTCCAGCAGGAGACCGAAAGCCGGCTTCTGCTGACCGTCTCCCGATTTCTGGCCAGCATCTTTCTTCTTTTATTGCTGGCCCTCCCCACTCTCGCACAGGAAGTGGAACCCACCGTGGAACTAAGCGAAGTGGAGGTCAAGGCCGACCGGATTATCCACAAGACCGACGGCCTGCTGCTCTACCCCTCCGAACAACAGAAAGCTTCTTCCCGTTCGGGCTACAGTCTGCTCCAGCAACTCACCTTACCGAATATCCGTGTGGACGAGGTGGGCCACAGCATCTCGGCCATCGACCAGCGGGGAGGCGTACAGATTCGTATCAACGGCATCATTGCAGACAAGGCAGAGATGCTGTCGCTCGACCCGAAAAGCATCCGCAAGATTGACTTCATCGACAACCCCGGCGTGCGCTATGGCGACGGCATTGCCTACGTCATTGACATCACTACCCGACGGGCGGACAACGGATATACTTTAGGAACCTCGCTCACCCAGGCACTGACTACCCGCGACGGCGATTACACGGTGTACGGCAAATGGAACACAGGAAAGAGTGAGCTGTCGCTGAACTACAGCTTCGGCTACCGGGATTTTAAAGGAATACGGACGGAGGAAACCGCATACTATCATCTGAACGACGGCTCCATTTATACCATCCAGCGCAACGACCTCGCTTCGCGCAACCGGAGTCTGAGCAACCAGATGAAACTGACCTACAACCTGGCCGACTCCAGCCGCTACGTGTTTCAGGCTTCACTGAGCGGCGACTTCAGTCACGTGCCGGGCGATTTCAGTCAGAAACAGATTGTAGACGGGGCACAGACATACACCGCCCTCGAACAGCAACAAAGCCAGAGCAGCAGTCCGGTGCTCGACCTCTACTACTTCCAGCAGTTCACCCCCCGGCAGTCGCTTACCCTCAATGCCGTGGGCACATACATCGGCACCCAATCCTCCGACAGTTACGACGAAGGTTCGCCTTACCGTTACAATGTGGACGGACGCACCTACTCCCTGCTGAGCGAAGCCATCTATGAAAACCGGTTGAAGCCCTTTACCCTTTCTGCCGGCCTCAACTACAACCAGAAATACACGAACAATGAATACACGGGCGATGTTTCTTCCGTCACCCCCATGCACCACAACCGCGTGTATCTGTTCTCCGAAATCAAGGGAACGTGGGGCAAGCTACGCTACTCGGCAGGCATCGGAGGCAGCTACCTGCACTACCGCCAGCAAACCCACTCGTACGATTACTGGAGTTTCTGCCCGAAAGCAGCCCTGAGTTACAACTTCACCAACTCTCTGCAACTGAGTTACAATTTCCAGCTGAACGAACGCACCTCACGGGTAGCCATGATCAGCGATGCCGCCATCCGCACCAACCGCATGGAATGGACCGTAGGCAGTCCCGACCTCAAGCCCAACCGGGAGACGTCTCACACCCTCCGGCTGTCGTACAACGACTCCCGTCTGCAAGTCAATCTGCAAGGCTTCTACAAGAAATGTCCTCACCCCAACATGGCGGTGTACGAACGCACGTCCGACGACCGGTTCATCTATACCCAGCGCAACCAGAAAGAGATTGACGCCCTGCACGCCATGGCCTATGCAAGCTACTGGCTGATGCCGGAAAAACTCTCCGTCACGGCCTACGGGGGACTGTTCCGCTGCTTCAACTTCGGCCACGACTACACACACTGCTACACGTCCTACTTTGCCACGGGAGCCCTCAACGCCTACTTAGGCAACCTCTCCCTCCATGCCTACGCCGACAACGGTTCCCGCTTCCTAGAAGGGGAAACCAAAGGCTATAGCGGAGGCGACATCGCCCTGAAGGCTGCCTACAGCTACAAAGACTGGCAGTTTGCCCTTATCTGGCAACAGCCCTTTCAACACAAATACAAAATGTTTGAATCGGAAGTCCTGAACCGGAACCTCCAGAAGACCACTGCCCTCTACAGTCGCGACGCCTGCAACCTCGTCAACCTGACCGTGACGTGGCGCCTGACCAAAGGACGCAAGTTCCGCGACGTCAACCGCTCTATCCTGCTGAAGGACAAGGATACGGGGATTATACGATGAACAAAAATAAATCCATAAAACGACTTTTTGAGAAAAATAATTGTCATGACAGACTTATTTTTCTAAACCACTCCGATAAAATCAAGAAACCTTGGCGGCACGCTCGAAAGTAACCGGAATGGCATACCTCACTTTCTCCGGTTTTCCACTCTGCCGCCCCGGTTTCCATTTCGGCATCAGCTTTACTACCCGAAGAGCCTCTTCGTCCAATGCCGGATTCACTCCCCGCAGCACCACCGGATGAATAATGTTTCCTTCCTCATCTATCACAAACTGCACGATGACCCGAGGAATTACAACCGTTTCAGGCACAAGCGATTTGTCATAGTTCAGATTCTTCCGAATAAAATCCATCAAGGCCGACATGCCCCCGGGAAACTCCGGCATCTCCTCTACCTCGTCATACGCAATATCCAGATCCTTTTCCTCTGCCACTTCCTGCAAAGGCTTTGAAGAAGGCTCCTTGTCCGAAGCATCCCGTTCTTCCACCTTGTGGCCAATCCGGAATTCCGCCGCAAAATACCAGTCGTGATAATTATCCCCAATATCCATTTTCTTCACCACACGATAGATGCCCGGCGTAAGCATACGGAGTGACGTATACAAACTGGCAGAAAAGGGATAAATCTTATTGGATGGAAGAATACGTTCTTCAAGTGTCCAAACTGTTGCTCTCGGTAAAGACAGCCATTTTTCTCCCTCCTTCCGAAGCACTCGGTACGGCGACCCCATTGAGATGCTCCGCCCGCTCCGGTTTACGATTCTCACCGCCACAGATTCCGTATTCAGCGGATACACCGCCTTCTCCGTGTACATCTTGATGCCGAAAGTATCCGTACACATCGGTTGAGTAAAATAAGTAGCTACATCCTCTTTTCCGTCGTTCACTACGATTGCCGCATAATTCAGCACCTTCTGCCGGAACTCTTTCTGCAATGCCTCCGAGTTCACCATCCACGACATATACAACGTGTCATTGTCATGGAATCCCCAAGAATTCAGGTTTTCTATGACACGGTCCTTGGGATGCTTCTCCCCGTACCGGCTAATTTTGTCGAGCAGTTTCCGGTGCTGAGCCTTGGATACGAGTTCAAACTCCGCGTATGCCGTACGTGTATTCCGGCTGAATGATTTGTAAATGCGATACCTGCCGGGGCGGTTCTTGTCCGTATAGAAGTGAATGGTCTGCCGGTGTGTAGGATTATCGGGCGTAAACACCCACAATACATCGTTGATTATCGGATTGGTAGGCTGAGGTTCCCATTGCTTTAGTGCTTCATTGTAATATACCAGACTGTACCCTTCTCCACTGTCATATTCCCGGTTCGCACGACTGGTAATGAAGACCTTGACTTTGGAAGTCGCTACAGGATAATAATCATATTCTGTATGCATATAAAGCGAATCCGCAGAAAGAGGACGGCCGACAGGAATATCCCGTACCACCGGTTCCAGCACCATCGCCACCGGTTGAGGCGGAGTGTCTGTAGAAGTTTCCGTATCCGGCTCCTCTGCTGCAAGCGTATCATCCGTTACTTCCGGACTCTGTACTGCCGGAGGAGTCTCCTTTACCAAAGCAATATCCGATTGTGCTTTTCGCTTGCCCGTGCAACCGACACACATCATGCATGCCACCACCACAAACAATTGAAAAAATGCATTTGTTTTCATACGCTATTGGGATAATTAATTTGTATTCTGCACAGAAGGTTTAAACGCAACAGGAAAAGCAAACTTTACATTTCGGTTCTTCCCAGCTTGTCTGCCCGGTTTCCATTTCGGCATCAGACTGACGATGCGCAAGGCTTCTTCATCCAACGCCGGATTTGTACTCCGCAACACCACAGAGTTGGTGGCATTTCCCTTCTTATCTACTACTATTTGAATGATGACACGTTCCCTCTTTTCAGCCTTGTCATGCCGCAGGTTTTTCCGGATAAACTCCATTAAAGCAGGCATACCACCGAGAAACTCCGGCATCTCCTCCACTACCTGATAAACTGTTTGCTCATCTTCCTTTCATTGTATTATCGATTTTTCCGTAAAACAATTGTCCGTTATTCATCTATCCAGAACTCGGCACTTACTGTAATTTCTTCTCTCCCGTCATGGAATGATTGAATAATCCGATATTTTCCGGATGTAATTCTATAGCAACTGACAGGATAACTAAAACAATAATAATCAGGAGCAAAGTTTAACTGCATACCTACATCTCCAAAGCCATACATTCCATTCATCTTTGCACCTATCCACGAACCGTTTTCCCATTTCTGCAATGTCCAGTCACCACCAAAAATCAGCGACTTACGCTTAGGATTCAATAGGATAGCATACACATTCTTCGTATCAAGCGGATAATGGTTCTGTATCATATTCATCCTCACAGTAGTCCCCAGCGTATCACAGTTCAGGCATTGTGCATCGGCAGGTCCAATCTGCATAACCTGTTTTTTTGATGCCGTGCGATTGCATCCCAGTCCGCATATTGCCATCATCGCCACGAAATAAATATACCAGTTTTTCATACTCCACACATTTTTTATTTAACCTCAAAACTGTCTGTCAAAAGAATGTGTTCATCACCTCTACTAAATGATTTCTGAACACGGTATTTCCCTTTTGGAATGCAATATTCATTCAGTTTATAACGGAAGCAATACAGCAAAGGAGCCTTCTTTATCATAAACGCATCACTATTCCATACAATCGTATAGGAGGTATCCCTTTGCTCCGGCGGACACCATTTATCATTTTTCCACAAATAGAAACGCATATCCCGTCCGAACTCCAACGGAATGTCCGTCGGATTGCTTACAAATACATTAATCACGGGCACATTTTCTGTATATACTTCATATTCTGTCCACAGACGGGTTTCTCCGTTATATGCTTCAGGTAAATCTTTTGTATACCAAAGTTGACACTGACGTAATTCGTATGTTACTGTATCTTGAAATGAGGCACAAGTATCAGCAACCACAATGGATGTCATACTGTCCGCACCTCCGATAACAGCTGTAGAGGTAGCCTCCTGTACAGGCTGTCCAGGCTTATTTACACAGGCCGCCAGCAAAATCAATATGACACATGCAATCTCTTTTCTCATATTCATTCCATTTTAATGAAAACAATTATTCCTTTTATCTATTTCATCAGTATCGGTTTATCACACGATGTATAGCCGATGACCAGCACATCAGTATCCGGATTAACAGTAGCAGAAGAATTCAGTTTATATTGAACTACAAGTGTATCTTTACCTGCCTTCAATAAAGTAGGGACATTCATCACCTTTTTAAAAGTGTCCAATGCTGTTTTCCGAAACGATCGGTTGCTGCAAGAAATGATTTTCGGTTGCACTACATATCCATTACTGTCCACTGCATATTCAATGCGAAGCAGACACTCTTTTCTCTTGCTCAGCAACTTTACCGGATACTTGCTTTCCTTATGTAAAGTCTTGATAAACCATTTATAGTCACGAAATTCATCTAAAGATTTATCCAGACCAAATATACCTTTCGGAGCCTCCTTGCGCCATGAAGTGCCAAACTTCTTATCCAGATAATCAAAAACCACCTGATTATAAGCTGTCAGCAGATGATTGGGAACACCCAGATAACAGTCCAGTGTTCCATCCTTCTTCAATGGATAAGAAACGTCACAACTCACACCATACTTCTCCCAGAAAAAGTGTGTGCGGATTTTCTGTTCCTGCCCTTCCGGTATTACCCGGCGCAGTTTAGGATGTCCCTTGAGGATGTTTTCTTTCGACAACTCCGGCGAACAGTCATATTTCAAAATATAATCATACCATAAAGGAAGCACCATACGCAGCGTGTCATTATGCTGCGAAGGGAG
>ENA-USUE01000931-USUE01000931.1-human-gut-metagenome-genome-assembly--contig:-NODE-931-length-14117-cov-17.405199_pt1 | contig 14117 bp, 7 predicted proteins | sample MGYA00250060_ERZ773396 | MGnify/ENA primary metagenome ERZ773396 (study PRJEB29103, sample SAMN06111989) | human gut metagenome | biome: human gut; feature: ankylosing spondylitis patient; material...
TGGAGGGTATGGATATTACACATGCTATTGAAGACCGTATTGATTTGACTAACGTATTGAAGACATCCAGTCCGAAGTGGGATGGAGGTTATGTGATATGTGGGCTGACTGGTAGCGGTGAAAGTTTTGCTGTACGTGATCCATGGGGCATCCGTCCGGGATTCTGGTATATGGATGAAGAAATCATGGTGCTGGCATCCGAACGTCCGGTTATACAGACAGCATTGAATGTACCAGCTGACAGTATTCATGAGTTACTGCCCGGACAAGCTATTCTGGTAGACAAAAAGGGAGAAATGCGTCTGGCTCAAATCAATGAGCCGAAAGAAAAGAAGGCTTGTTCGTTCGAACGGATTTATTTCAGTCGAGGAAGTGATATCGATATTTACCGCGAACGTAAACTGTTGGGTAAGAAACTGGTTAATCCGATACTGAAGGCAATAGACTACGATGTAGTACATACCGTATTCTCTTTCATACCGAATACAGCAGAAGTTGCCTTTTATGGAATGCTGGAAGGTTTCGATAACTATCTGAATGAACTGAAAGTGCAGCGTATTGAGGCCCTGGGACACAAGCCGAGTCATACAGAATTGGAGCAGATTCTGTCACAGCGTATACGTAGTGAGAAAGTTGCAATCAAGGATATCAAATTGCGTACTTTCATTGCTGAAGGAAATACACGTAATGACCTTGCTACACATGTGTACGATATAACTTATGGCAGCTTGATTCCTTATGAAGACAATCTGGTTATTATAGACGACAGTATCGTACGTGGTACTACCTTGAAACAGAGTATTATCAGTATACTCGACCGTCTTCATCCGAAGAAAATTGTGATTGTATCTTCCTCTCCACAGGTGCGCTATCCTGATTATTACGGTATTGATATGGCAAGTATGGAACAGTTCATTGCTTTCAAGGCCGCGATAGCATTGCTTGAAGAGAGAGGAATGCAGCATGTGATAGAAGAAGCATACCGTAAATCGAAAGCACAGCTTGGACTTCCGAAGGAAGAGATGGTGAATTACGTGAAAGAGATTTATGCTCCATTCACCGACGAAGAAATTTCTGCCAAGATGGTACAATTGCTGACTCCGGCTGGTACACAGGCAAAGGTTGAAATCGTATATCAGACACTTGATGGATTGCACGAGGCATGTCCGGCACATTTAGGTGACTGGTACTTCAGCGGTGATTATCCGACACCGGGTGGAGTGAAACTCGTTAATCAGGCCTTTATCAATTACGTAGAAGAGATTTATCAGTTCTGAAACGTTACAGAACGAAGTCGCTAGCAGTTTTGGTGCCTTTATATAAAGAAGAAAAACAATATTAAAGAAAACGATATAGATAGAAAATGAGAAATGTTACATTAATCCTCGACGACGGGAGCCGCTTTCATGGCAAGTCGTTCGGTTATGAGAAGCCGGTAGCCGGTGAAGTTGTGTTCAACACCGCAATGACCGGTTATCCGGAAAGCTTGACCGATCCTTCGTATGCAGGTCAGTTAATGACGCTGACTTATCCGCTGGTGGGCAATTATGGAGTTCCTCCTTTCACAATCGAAGCAAACGGTCTGCCTACTTTTATGGAGAGTGAAAAGATTCATGCCGAAGCGATTATTGTAAGCGACTACAGTGAAAAGTATTCTCACTGGAATGCGGTAGAGAGCTTGGGTGACTGGTTAAAGCGTGAACAGATTCCTGGTATTACAGGTATTGATACACGTGAGCTGACCAAGGTATTGCGTGAACATGGTGTGATGATGGGAAAAATCGTTTTCGATGATGAACCAGACAATGTTCCTGAAGCAACTTATGCGGGAGTAAATTACGTAGATAAGGTATCATGCAAGGAAGTAATCCGTTACAACGAAGGTGAAGGCAAGAAGAAAGTCGTTCTCGTTGACTGTGGCGTGAAATCGAATATCATCCGCTGTTTGCTGAAACGTGATGTAGAGATTATCCGCGTACCTTGGAACTACGATTTCAATTCGCTTGAGTTCGACGGGCTGTTCATTTCAAATGGACCGGGTGACCCTGATACTTGTGATGCTGCTGTACAGAACATTCGTAAAGCTATGCAAAATGAAAAGCTGCCTATTTTCGGAATCTGTATGGGTAACCAGTTGCTTTCGAAAGCAGGAGGAGCAAAAATTTACAAATTGAAATACGGTCACCGCAGCCATAACCAGCCGGTTCGCATGGTAGGAACAGAAAAATGTTTCATTACTTCACAGAACCACGGTTATGCCGTAGACAATAATACACTAGGAGCCGACTGGGAACCTTTGTTTATCAATATGAATGATGGTTCTAACGAAGGAATCCGCCACAAGAAGAACCCTTGGTTCTCTGCACAGTTCCACCCGGAAGCTGCCAGCGGTCCTACCGATACAGAGTTCCTGTTCGACGAGTTTGTAAAGTTGCTGTAATCCATTAAAAACAAAAGAAAACAATGAAAGAAAATATAAAGAAAGTATTATTGTTAGGTTCCGGAGCTTTGAAAATCGGTGAAGCTGGTGAGTTCGACTATTCAGGTTCGCAGGCACTTAAGGCGTTGAAGGAAGAAGGTATTGAAACTATCCTGATAAATCCGAACATTGCTACCGTACAAACTTCGGAAGGCGTGGCAGACAAAATCTATTTCTTGCCTGTTACTCCGTATTTCGTAGAGAAAGTTATTGCCAAAGAACGTCCTGATGGCGTATTATTGTCATTCGGTGGCCAGACAGCCTTGAATTGCGGTGTTGCTCTTTACAAGGCAGGAATATTCGAGAAATACAATGCACGTGTACTCGGTACTCCGGTACAGGCTATCATGGATACAGAAGACCGTGAATTGTTTGTTCAGAAGCTGGATGAAATCAATGTAAAGACCATCAAGAGTGAAGCTGTTGAAAACATCGAAGACGCTCGCCGTGCTGCCAAAGAACTGGGTTATCCGGTTATCATCCGTGCGGCATATGCACTGGGAGGTCTGGGATCTGGTTTCTGCGATAACGAAGAAGAACTGAACGTACTGGCTGAAAAAGCATTCTCTTTCTCTCCGCAGGTTTTGGTAGAAAAGAGCTTGAAAGGCTGGAAGGAAGTAGAATACGAAGTAGTACGCGACCGTTTCGACAACTGTATTACAGTATGTAACATGGAAAACTTCGACCCGCTGGGTATTCATACCGGTGAGTCTATCGTAATAGCTCCTTCACAGACACTGACAAACAGTGAATATCACAAACTTCGTGAACTTGCAATCCGTATTATCCGTCACATCGGTATCGTAGGAGAATGTAACGTTCAGTATGCGTTCGACCCCGAATCGGAAGACTATCGTGTAATCGAAGTAAACGCTCGTCTGAGCCGTTCTTCAGCTTTGGCTTCTAAAGCAACCGGTTATCCGTTGGCTTTCGTTGCTGCCAAGTTGGGTCTGGGTTACGGTTTGTTCGATTTGAAGAACTCGGTTACTAAAACAACTTCTGCATTCTTCGAGCCGGCACTGGACTATGTAGTATGTAAAATCCCTCGCTGGGACTTAGGTAAGTTCCACGGAGTAGACCGTGAGCTGGGCTCAAGCATGAAGTCTGTCGGCGAAGTGATGGCTATCGGCCGTACATTCGAAGAAGCCATCCAGAAAGGTCTTCGTATGATTGGTCAGGGCATGCACGGTTTCGTGGAAAACAAGGAGCTGGTTATCGAAGACATCGACAAAGCACTGCGCGAACCGACCGACAAACGTATCTTCGTCATCTCAAAGGCTATGCGTGCAGGCTACACAGTAGACCAGATTCATGACCTCACCAAGATTGACAAGTGGTTCCTCGACAAGCTGATGAACATCATGCAGACTTCGAAGGAACTTCACGAATGGGGCAACAACCACAAGCTGCTGTCACAGCTTCCAAACGATTTGCTGTACAAGGCAAAACGTCAGGGATTCTCCGATTTCCAGGTTGCACGTGCTATCGGTTACGAAGGAGAAATGGAAGATGCTATCATCGATGTCCGTAACCACCGTAAGAGCGTAGGTATCGTACCGGTCGTTAAACAGATTGATACGCTGGCTGCCGAATATCCGGCACAGACCAACTACCTGTATCTGACTTATAGCGGTGTGGCAAACGATGTACACTATTTGGGCGACCATAAGAGTATCGTTGTTCTTGGTTCGGGTGCTTACCGTATCGGATCGTCAGTAGAATTTGACTGGTGCGGTGTTCAGGCGCTGAATACTATCCGCAAAGAAGGATACCGTTCGGTTATGATCAACTATAACCCTGAAACAGTATCTACCGATTACGATATGTGCGACCGTCTGTACTTCGACGAACTGACATTCGAACGTGTAATGGATATCCTCGATTTGGAAAATCCTCATGGCGTTATCGTGTCAACCGGAGGACAGATTCCAAACAATCTGGCACTTCGTCTGGATGCTCAGAAAGTAAATATCCTGGGAACTTCTGCCAAGAGCATCGACAATGCTGAAGACCGCGACAAGTTCTCGGCTATGCTCGACCGCATCGGTGTAGACCAGCCTGAATGGAGCGCGCTGACTTCAATGGAAGATATCAACGCCTTTATACAGAAAGTTGGATTCCCTGTACTGGTTCGTCCGTCGTACGTGCTTTCAGGAGCAGCCATGAACGTATGTTCTAATCAGGAAGAGCTGGAACGCTTCTTGCAGCTGGCGGCCAATGTATCGAAGAAACATCCGGTTGTTGTAAGCCAGTTCATCGAACATGCCAAAGAAGTAGAAATGGACGCTGTAGCACAAAACGGAGAAATCGTAGCATATGCTATCAGCGAACACATTGAGTTTGCCGGAGTTCACTCAGGAGATGCAACTATCCAGTTCCCGCCACAGAAACTGTATGTAGAAACAGTTCGCCGTATCAAGCGCATTTCTCGTCAGATTGCTAAAGAACTGAATATCTCTGGTCCGTTCAACATTCAGTTCCTTGCTCGTGAAAACGATATCAAGGTAATCGAATGTAACCTGCGTGCCAGCCGTTCGTTCCCGTTTGTGAGCAAGGTATTGAAGATAAACTTCATTGAACTTGCAACAAAGGTTATGCTTGGCTTGCCGGTAGAAAAACCAGAAAAGAACTTGTTCGAACTCGATTACGTTGGAATCAAGGCAAGTCAGTTCTCATTCAACCGTTTGCAGAAAGCAGACCCTGTATTGGGAGTCGACATGGCTTCAACCGGAGAAGTAGGATGTATCGGTGAAGATACTTCGTGTGCTGTACTGAAATCAATGCTTTCAGTAGGTTACCGCATTCCGGAAAAGAATATTCTGATGTCAACCGGTACACCAAAGCAGAAAGTAGAAATGCTGAAAGCTGCTCAGGAACTGAAGGCAAAAGGTTACAATATCTTTGCAACAGGCGGAACATCAAAATTCCTTGCCGAAAACGGAATAGAGAATACCCGCGTATACTGGCCGAGCGAAGAAGGACATCCGCAGGCATTGGAAATGCTGCATAAGAAAGAGATCGACATGGTAGTAAATATCCCGCGTGACCTTTCTGCCGGAGAACTCGATAACGGTTATAAGATTCGCCGTGCAGCAGTCGACCTGAATATTCCTCTGGTAACAAATGCACGTCTGGCAAGTGCCTTTATCCATGCATTCTGCACGATGACTATCGACGATATCGCTATCAAGAGCTGGGACGAATATAAATAATCCTGCCTCTTGATAAAATAAATATTACTTAAGCGCCACTTCGGAAAGGGAAAATTTCCGGGTGGCGCTTTTTCTTTAAAAAGGCTGTTTCCTCGTGGCAGGATTCAGCCTTTTGTTGTTCCTTTACGCATTTTTTTATGATATCGATGTAAGTATATTCCCGAACGAGCGACTAAATAAAGTAAAAAACATGTAGAAACCAGATGCTGTATGAATAAAACCCTGCAACAAGAAAAAGACTTTCTCCTGCTGATTGAGTCGCACAAACGAGTCATTTATAAAGTCTGTTACATGTATGCAACCGACGATGAACTGTTGAACGACTTGTATCAGGAAATAGTAATGAACCTTTGGCGCGCCTATCCCAGTTTTCGTGGCGAAAGCTCTCCAGTCACGTGGATATACCGCATCAGCCTGAACACATGCATTTCGTACCGGCGGAAATCAAAACATCAGATTCAGGCTGTAACCTTACCGGTCAATTTCGAAGCTTTTGCCGAAGACGACGGAAACAAATCGTCGCAATTGCGTGAGCTTTACCGGCTGATACACGCACTCAATCCGCTGGAACGGGCACTTATCCTGCTTTGGCTGGAAGAAAGAAGTTACGATGAAATAGCCCGGATAGTGGGAATATCGAAAAACAATGTCGGTGTCCGTCTGAACCGTATCTGTGAAAAACTGAAAAATATGTCGAACCAATAAATGTCTGCTTTATGGAACTTGAAGAACTGAAAAATCAATGGAACTTGCTTAGTGAACAACTGAAGAAGAATGAAATCATCAATCATGAAGCGATAAAAAGAATGATAGAAAAACGTACCCTGAGCGCTCGCGACCGTCTGATAGGGGCCAATGTTATTGCCGTTTTTGTACTTACAGGCATGCTGTTTCTGTTTCCGCTAGCAGCTACCCGAGTAATTATCAGACAAGAACTTCTCTGGATGTTCTACATCGTGTTTCCACTCCTCATTTTATATTCACTATGGAACATACATGTATTGTATAAATTCAATCTGGCTACCCGTACCTTACTCGAACTCCACCGTTGGATATTATCCTATAAGCGGAGGCTTCGCATAGAAATCTGGTGTACTCCCTTTCTTACACTGGGACTTTTTATCTCTGTTTTCCTTATTCATCACCACTACCGCAATCTGCTTATGGTTGTTTTCGATATCCTGATGCTGTCTGTGGGGATGATGGCAGGATATATATGTTATCGCTATGTAGATAAACGTTCGGTAGATGAAATAGAGCAAGGAATGAAAGACTTGCAGGACCTGGAGTAGGTAAATACATCAGAAAAACAGGATAGTTGGCAGTGTTGTCAGATTGCCGGGCAACATTGCCAAAACCATTGCTGAAGTTTTATGAAAAACATGCTGAATTTTTGCTAAAACTTTGTACAAACTTTTTGGAAGTTTGTACGAAAGATAAAATAATCTGTACAAATAAATGACATAATTTGTACATCTTTTCCGAAACACCTGCTGAAGACTTTGGGGAATGATGGACGGAAGATTGTGCCCTTATTATCAAAAAGAAAGCGACCTTCGAAAAAAGACCGCTTTAAATGTTTTCACAACGGAATAATCCTTATTGTGATTTGCTTCAATTTAGATAATACAAATATAGCAGATATAATTCATATCAAGAAGATTTTTTATATCTTTTTTCTATCTTTGAAAAAATGAATAAAAAAAATTGGTTATGAAAAAGATATTGGGTCTAGATTTAGGAACAAATAGCATTGGCTGGGCAGTGATAAATTCTTCAGTTGACGATGAAGGAAAAGAGAAGTTGACAAGTATATCTTCTTGTGGCAGTAGAATTATTCCGATGGATGCTGCAACATTAGGAGATTTTGATAAAGGAAATGCTAAATCTTCAGTCGCAGAACGGACACGACTCCGTGGAATACGTCGTTTGCTGGAGCGTAGTTTATTACGCAGAGAGCGCTTGCATCGGGTTTTATCTGTTATGGGATTTTTGCCCGAACATTATGCTTCTCAATTAGACCGATATGGCAAATTCTTACCGGAAACAGAACCCAAACTGGCTTGGTATAAAGATAATACAGGTAGCTATAGATTTTTATTTCAGGATTCTTTCAATGAAATGTTGGAGGATTTCCGCTTGTACCATCCCGAGCTGGTAGCAGAAGGAAAAAAGATACCTTATGACTGGACTATCTATTATCTTCGGAAAAAAGCTCTTTCTCAGAAAATAGCCAAAGAAGAATTAGCCTGGATACTTCTTAACTTCAATCAAAAAAGAGGATATTATCAGTTAAGGGGAGAAGAAGAACAGGAAGATAATAAGAAATCGGTAGAATATTATGCACTGAAGGTAGTTGCGGTAGAAGATTCCGGTGAGCGTAAGGGGAAAGATATCTGGTATAATGTTAAGTTGGAAAACGGCTGGATTTACCGTCGGGCCAGTAGTATTCCTTTAGACTGGACAGGCAAGGTAAAAGAATTTGTGGTAACAACAGATTTAGATGATGCGGGAAATCCTAAAAAAGATAAAGACGGCAATGTGAAGCGTTCTTTTCGAGCTCCTAAAGAAGACGACTGGGGATTATTGAAAACAAAGACCCAAACACAGATCGATGAAAGCGGTCAGACTGTTGGAGCCTATATTTATGATTCATTGCTCCGTATGCCTGATCAGAAAATAAGGGGGAAACTTGTGCGCACGATAGAACGTAAATATTATAAAGATGAACTTCGTAAGATTTTGTTCAAGCAGACCGAGTTTCATGCAGCTTTGCAGGATCATAATCTGTTGCTTTCTTGCATAGAAGAATTATATCCAAACAATGAAGCACATCGCAGGCTGCTATCTTCTTCTAGTTTTACTTATTTTTTGCTGGAAGATATTTTGTTTTATCAGCGTCCACTTAAAAGTCAGAAAGGGCTGATAGATGATTGTCCGTATGAATCGCATGTATATCGGGATAAAAAGGATGGTAGTTTGCACCGTACTCCTTTAAAATGTATATCCAAATCACATCCGTTGTTTCAGGAATTCCGTTTGTGGCACTTCCTTTCTTTCCTGCGTATTTATCAGCGTGAAAGAATGATAGATGGTTCTCTTAAACTGGATGTAGATGTGACTAATGAATTTTTGCAGAACGAAGATGATTATGTGAAATTATTCGACTGGCTGAATGAACGAAAAGAAATAGATCAAAAAACGATTCTGGCATACAAACCTTTCGGATTAAAGAAAAATGAACAACCTAAATATCGTTGGAATTACGTAGAAGACAAAAGCTATCCATGCAATGAAACAAGAGCAGATATGATATCCCGATTAAGTAAGGCTGGAGTTTCAGAGGGGGTCTTAACAGAAGAAAGGGAGGAGGCTTTATGGCATATTTTATATTCTATATCTGATAAAAAGGAGTTGACAAAAGCTTTAGGTACTTTTGCTGAGAAGAATGGGCTGAATGAAGCTTTTGTTGAGCAGTTTTCCAAAATGCCACCTTTTGAAAGTAACTATGCTGCTTATTCTCTTAAAGCAATCCGTAAATTGCTTGCACTCATGCGTATGGGTAAATATTGGAATGAGCAGGATATTGATAAGCAAACGCGTAGTCGAATAGAAAAAATTCTGACAGGAGAATATGATGAAACTATTCGTACTCGTGTGCGTGAAAAGGCTATACATTTAACGGATATATCTTCTTTCCGTGGGCTTCCTTTATGGTTGGCATGCTATGTCGTTTATAATCGTCATTCTGAAGCAAAAGAACTTGTAAAATGGGAAACTCCTGCTGATATAGATCACTTCTTGAGTAAATTTAGACAGCATTCGTTACGCAATCCTATTGTAGAGCAGGTTCTTATGGAAACATTGCGTACGGTACGCGATATTTGGAAACAGGAAGGACAGATTGATGAAATTCATGTAGAATTAGGTCGTGAAATGAAAAATCCGGCTAAAGAACGTGCCCGTATAACAGCGCAAGCATTGGAAAACGAAAATACCAATTTGCGTATAAAGGCGTTGCTTACAGAGTTCATGAATCCTGAATTTGAGATAGAGAACGTCCGTCCTTATTCACCAGGTCAGCAGGAAATTTTACGAATCTATGAAGAAGGAGTTTTGTCGGGTGTTGCAGAAAAAGATTTGCCTGAAGATATTATTTCGATATTGAAGAAGTTCAGAGAAAATGATGTAAAGAAGCGTCCTACTACCTCAGAAGTCTTGCGGTATAAACTATGGCTAGAACAACGGTACCGTTCGCCTTATACCGGCAGGATTATTCCACTTGGCAAATTGTTTACTCCTGCTTATGAGATAGAGCATGTAATACCTCAGTCACGTTATTTTGATGATTCTATTTCCAATAAAGTAATTTGCGAATCAGCTGTAAATAAGTTGAAAGATAACTGCTTGGGATATGAATTCATTAAAAAACACTCAGGTGAGATTGTGGAATTGGGCAATGGTGAGAAAGCTACTGTTTTTACATCAGAAGAATATGAACATTTTGTGAAAGAGTCTTACCTTGGTAATGGTAAGAAGATGAAGAAACTGCTGTTGGAAGATATACCTGATAACTTTATCGAACGTCAGTTGAATGATAGCCGATATATTAGTAAAGTCGTAAAATCTTTGCTTTCGAACATTGTATGTGAAGAGGGCGAGCAGGAGGGTATGTCGAAAAATGTTATCGTTTGTACAGGTGGAGTAACGGACCGCTTGAAGAAAGACTGGGGAGTGCAGGATGTATGGAACCGGATTATTCTTCCACGTTTTCTGCGTTTGAATAAAATGACGGACAGCACGGGTTTCACTTCTGTAAGTACGAATGGACATTTATTACCTGCCTTGCCTTTACATTTACAGAAAGGTTTTAACAAGAAAAGAATAGACCATCGTCATCATGCGATGGATGCCATTGTGATAGCGTGTGCCGATAGAAACATAGTTAATTACTTGAATAATGCTTCTGCACGGAAAGGTTCTGAAATCTCTCGTTATGACTTACAGCATTTATTATGCGATAAAGTAAAGACAGACTCGAATGGCAATTATAAGATGTTACGTAAACCTTGGGATACGTTTACGCAGGATGTGTATACAGCATTGACAAATATTGTAGTCAGCTTTAAGCAAAACCTTCGGGTAATAAATCGTACTACGAATTATCATCAGCATTATAATGAATCAGGAGAAAAGAAAATGATTCCGCAGGTTAAAGGTGATCGTTGGGCGATTCGTAAACCGATGCACAAAGATACGGTATATGGTGAGGTTAATTTACGTAGGGAGAAAACACTTCCTTTGAAAGATGTGCTCAATAATCCATCGATTGTTGTGGATAAGTCATTGAAAAGCAAATTGCATGAGTTGTTAAAAGCTCAATATGATTTGAAGGCAATAACAAAGTATTTTGAGGCACACCAAGATGTCTGGACCGATATTAATTTGAAGAAAATAAAAGTCTATTATTTTACGAAGGAAACAAATGAGCGTTTTTTTGCAACACGTAAGTCATTGGATTCAAGCTTTAATCAGAAAAAGATTCAAGAGGAAGTTACAGATACAGGTATACAAAGGATTTTGCTACGTCATTTGCAGCTAAATGATAACAATCCGGATATTGCTTTTTCTCCAGATGGAATAGAACGTATGAATCAGAATATGAATATTTTGAATGATGGTAAGGGACATCAACCTATTTATAAGGTACGGACTTATGAAAAAGCTGAGAAATTTGCTGTTGGAGAACATGGTAATAAGGTTAAAAAGTTTGTAGAAGCAGCTAAAGGAACCAATTTGTTTTTTGCTGTATATGAATCTATACAAGAAGATGAGGCTACAGGAAAGCAAGTACGTAAACGTACTTTTGCGACTATACCTCTAAATGAAGTCATCAAGCGTAAAAAACAAGGACTATCTGCTGCTCCGGAAGATTCGAATGGAAATCTGCCAATATTTGTTTTATCTCCTAATGATTTGGTTTATTTACCTACGGAAGAAGAACGTAATAGTGGTAAGGTAACTCAACCTCTGGATAGAGAGAGAATTTATAAAATGGTTAGTTGTACTGAGGGCGAATGCCATTTTATTCCTTCTTGTGTTGCAAGTCCCATATTGCAGACAATAGAATTAGGAAGTAATAATAAAGCGCAACGAGCTTGGAGTGGAGAAATGATAAAAGATATTTGTGTGCCAATAAAGATAGATCGATTAGGAAATGTATCTATAAATTATTGATAACCTATTTAATACTATGATTAAGAAAACATTGTATTTTGGTAATCCTGCTTATCTATCACTGCAAAATAATCAGTTGGTTATAAAACTTCCGGAAGTGGAGCGTAATGCTTCACTTCCAGAAAATTTTAAAAGCCAATCGGTTATTACCAGACCGATAGAAGATATTGGTTTGGTGATATTGGATCATAAGCAGATAACGATTACCTCAGGAGTGCTTGAGGCGCTTTTAGAAAACAAATGTAGCGTCATTACTTGTGATAATAAAAGTATGCCTGTAGGGTTATTATTGCCATTGTATGGAAATACAGTTCAAAATGAGCGATTTAGAGAACAATTAATGGCTAGTATTCCATTGAAGAAACAATTGTGGCAACAAACGATAAAAGTTAAAATACAGAATCAGGCAAATGTTCTACAAGATTGCTTGCTGGAAAATCATAAATGTATGAGAGTGTGGGCTGAAGAGGTGAAAAGTGGTGATCCTGATAATTTGGAAGCTAGAGCTGCGGCTTACTATTGGAAAACACTTTATGCTCATATTCCAGAATTTACACGTGATCGTGATGGGATACCTCCTAATAATTTATTAAATTATGGATATGCAATTTTGCGTGCTATTATAGCTCGTGCCTTAGTTTCCAGCGGGTTGTTACCTACTTTAGGAATACATCATCATAATCGCTATAATGCTTATTGTTTGGCTGACGATATAATGGAGCCTTACCGTCCTTATGTCGATAAGCTTGTATTTCAGCTTGTTAAGGATTATGGTGAAAATGTAGAGTTAACAAAAGAAATTAAATCTGTTCTTTTAACGATTCCTACGCTTGATGTCGTCATAGGTAAAAAGCGGAGTTCATTAATGATAGCCGCCACTCAGACAACAGCTTCTTTATATAAATGCTTTAGCGGAGAACTTCGTAAAATTGCTTATCCTGAAATGTGATGGATAGATACAGTGAATATCGTGTTATGTGGATACTTGTATTTTTTGATTTGCCTACAGAAACTCAGAAGGACAAGAAAGCCTATGCATTATTTCGTAAGAATTTACAGAAAGACGGATTTACTATGTTTCAATTCTCAATCTATATTCGTCATTGTGCAAGTTATGAAAATGCAGAAGTTCATATCAAAAGAGTTAAATCTTTTTTACCAGAGTTCGGTCAGGTAGGGATTATGTGCATAACAGATAAACAGTTCGAGCAAATAGAATTGTTTTATGGGAAAAAGCCTCATAACAAAAATGTAGCAGGGCAACAATTAGAACTATTTTAGGAATAAGAAATCCCGCTTTTTATAGCGGGATTTTCTTGTAGGAAACATTTCTTTTTTATTTCTAATTTTAGATGTAATTTGTTGTATTATATAGGATTACATAAATTGAGCTGTTTCCTATATCACAAAGTTACTAAATTGAAAGCAAATCACAACTAAAGTTCTACCGCTGCCATCGCAAGCCTGGCTGTTTCCTATATCACAAAGTTACTAAATTGAAAGCAAATCACAACTCTCTTCTTCGCTTAAATATATGCTTGTTAGCTGTTTCCTATATCACAAAGTTACTAAATTGAAAGCAAATCACAACTACATTCATATTGCACGATTAAAAAATAAAGCTGTTTCCTATATCACAAAGTTACTAAATTGAAAGCAAATCACAACGACCTTTCATAAGCAATCTTTTAACAGCCGCTGTTTCCTATATCACAAAGTTACTAAATTGAAAGCAAATCACAACTCCGCTCAAATGTAGGTTCTGCCTTATTTGGCTGTTTCCTATATCACAAAGTTACTAAATTGAAAGCAAATCACAACTACTACCTTGATTTGAAACTAGCAAAGATTGCTGTTTCCTATATCACAAAGTTACTAAATTGAAAGCAAATCACAACTCATAAGTCTATATCATTATTAAGTAATGGCTGTTTCCTATATCACAAAGTTACTAAATTGAAAGCAAATCACAACTATCCATTAAAAAGTTAAATTTTGGATTATGCTGTTTCCTATATCACAAAGTTACTAAATTGAAAGCAAATCACAACTTGTTCTTCAGTACGATTATCAACACCTTTGCTGTTTCCTATATCACAAAGTTACTAAATTGGGATATTCAGTAAATGTCCCTAAAACGTAAGATGGCATATAAAGTCGATAGAGTATAATCACTTTATATGCCATTA
>ENA-USUE01000943-USUE01000943.1-human-gut-metagenome-genome-assembly--contig:-NODE-943-length-13975-cov-16.757951_pt1 | contig 13975 bp, 17 predicted proteins | sample MGYA00250060_ERZ773396 | MGnify/ENA primary metagenome ERZ773396 (study PRJEB29103, sample SAMN06111989) | human gut metagenome | biome: human gut; feature: ankylosing spondylitis patient; material...
AATTAACTGAATTACAAACTTTTAAATCAAGAATCAGAAGATGTTTTCAACTGCTGATTCGCATTATTAATTATTTTTAAAGATAGAGAGTTTTTTCACAATTTCAACGGAAGTCCTTCAGTTCTTCCTGCAACTTTTGCCGGGTAAAATAAATACGGCTCTTTACAGTACCAAGTGGAAGCCCCAGCTTATCTGCTATCTCACGATACTTGAACCCTGATACGTACATAGAAAATGGAATGCGATATTCCTTAGGCAAAGCATTAACTATGCGACGCATTTCCTTCAAATCATAAGAACCTTCAGTTGAATCACCTTCAATGTCTATATTCTGATTCAAATAAAATTGATTATCGGTCTGGTCTACATAAGTCTGATCGCGTAAAGCCTTACGATAATTATTAATAAAGATATTACGCATGATGGTATAGATCCATCCCTTGAAATTTGTTTCAGCTGTATATTTATCTTCATTGTCTAAAGCCTTCAATGAAGTTTCCTGAAGGAGGTCATTTGCTTCTTCGCGATCTGCTGTCAACTTATAAGCAAAATTCAATAGTTCTGTCTGAACGCTCAACAGATCCTGAGCAAAATTAGCAGTTCTCATAATTTTATAATCGGTGTTTGAGATTAATATTCTTGTTTCGTTTGGTACTGCAATATTAGCTCATAAACGGACAACCAATTTCATAAAATCAGATAATACACAGGGGAATATCTATCATATAACAGTTTTTACCCCCTTCTGTAACAGTTTACAGGTGGTTTTTGAAGGTTTCAGAAAAAAAATAAACTGTTATTTTTTCCATGTAGAGTATGGTTCTTTCATCAGAAAAGAATTGTAATATCTCACCTGCCCTGTCACTTCTTCTCCAAGAAAAGCAGGAGATGAGAATGTTTCTTCCGCGGTAGAGAGTTCTACTTCGGCAACAACGAGTCCATCATTTTCGCCATAAAACTCATCTACCTCGAAAGTATGATTATCAAAGTTTACCAAATAACGTGTCTTATCGATGAGTCCAGGCTCGCAAAGTTTCATCAATTCTTCTGCTTCGTGAAGCGGAATCTGACGTTCCCACTCATAGCGACTTAACCCCGACTCATCCGAGGGCCCTTTTATTGTAAGAAAACCTTCCTTATCGCGGATACGTACTCTCACAGTTCTCCCACGAGCACTACAAATATAACCTTGCTTTATCCGGCTTTTACTGTCAGCCAGCTGACGATAGGAATCATCCTTCACCAAAAACTTACGTTCTATTTCCTGTGCCATCGTGGTTATCGTTTTTTAAGACAATGAATAAAGGGTCATAATCAAGACAGCCAAAATAATTAAAGCTACACACAAATACTTTATCAAACGATTTGCTTTTTCTTCTTCACGCTTGCTGTAATCTTGCTTCTTGTTATGTTTTTTATTTCCCATAGCTAGTATATTTAGATTAAACTTTAAATTTGAATGTGCGACATATTATATCAAAAAGAATCTATTCTTCTTATGCCTCGCTATCGGAGAATTCCATCAGATATGCCTTGATGAAACCATCAATTTTACCATCCATGACTCCATTCACATCGGATGTCTGGTAATTAGTACGATGATCTTTTACACGACGGTCGTCAAATACATAACTGCGAATCTGTGATCCCCATTCGATCTTTTTCTTTCCGGCCTCAACCTTTGCCTGTTCTTCCATACGATGCTGCAATTCTTTATCGTACAAAATAGAACGCAACTGACGCATTGCATTTTCTTTATTCTTAGGCTGGTCTCGAGTTTCGGTATTTTCAATCAAAATTTCTTCTTCCTCACCAGTATAAGGATCTTTATACTGATAACGCAAACGTACTCCTGATTCTACCTTATTGACGTTCTGTCCACCGGCACCTCCACTTCGGAAAGTATCCCATGACAAACGAGCAGGTTCTACAACTACTTCAATGGAGTCATCTACCAATGGAGTAACAAATACCGATGCAAAAGAAGTCATTCGCTTACCCTGAGCATTATAAGGTGAAACACGAACCAAACGATGTACACCATTCTCTCCTTTCAGATAACCATAAGCATATGCACCTTCTATATTCATGGTAACAGTCTTAATTCCAGCTTCATCACCTTCCTGTAAGTTTGCTACCGAAAGCTTGTAGCCGTTACTTTCAGCCCAACGCATATACATACGCATCAGCATAGACGACCAGTCCTGACTTTCTGTACCGCCAGCTCCTGAATTGATTTTCAATACACAATCCATCTGATCGGCCTCAGAACGAAGCATATTTTTCAATTCCAATTCTTCAAGAGCCTGTAAAGATTTAGCATAAGCCTCATCAACTTCCTCTTCAGTCACTAATTCATCTTTATAAAAATCGAAAGCCAGTTCCAGTTCATCTGTCAATGTCTTTACTGCATTATAGCCTTCAATCCATCCCTGCAAGCTCTTCACCTTTTTCATCTGTGCTTCTGCTTTCTTAGCATCATCCCAAAATCCTGGAGCTTGCGTACGAAGTTGTTCTTCTTCTACCTGTACCTTTTTATTTTCTATATCCAAATAACGATAAAGGGCTTCAGTACGTGTCTTTACATCTTTTAGCTGTTCTATTGTTATCATATTGAATCTCTTGTCTTTTATTCGAATTGCAAAATTACATATTTCGTCTGTTAAGTAAAAACAGAAGATAAAGATTTTGGCAGCTCTAAAAACAAACCGGTTTTATTGCAGCCTTATATCCTTTACTCTTCGTACATTTTTTCTATTTCCTTAGCATAATTTTTCATCAATACCGGACGCTTTATTTTCAGCGTATTAGTAAGTTCACCCTTATCCATACTGAAAGGTTCTGGCAGCAGAGTGAAACGTTTTATCTGCTCGTAGTGGGCGAACTCCTGTTGCAATGTATCAATACGCAAACGGAACAAATCCAGTATTTCCTGCTTCTGCAACAAATCTTTCATATCAGTATACGCGATATGATGTTCTTCCGCATACTTCTTTACTTGCCCATATTCAGGTACAATCAAAGCCGAAACAAATTTACGCTGGTCGGCTATAATAGATATCTGATCTATATAACGATCTACGACCAATTTTGTTTCGATGGCCTGGGGGGCAATATATTTTCCGTTAGAGGTTTTAAACAAATCTTTAATACGTTCTGTCAAAAATAAGAAGCCGTCTTCTATATAACCGGCATCTCCTGTATGAAACCATCCATCTTCAGTCAACACCTGACGTGTCATTGCTTCTTTCCGATAATAACCTTTTGTTATTGTCTCACCCCGAAGAAGAATCTCATTGTTTTCCCCTATCTTTATTTCCAGATTTGGCATAACACGACCTACAGAACCAATACGGAAACTATCAAACCAACAACAAGATACTGTAGCCGTAGTTTCTGTAAGTCCATAACCTGCAATCATATTTATGCCTACTGAATGAACGAATTCTTCCACCGCACGCGGAATGGCAGCTCCTGCAGTCGGGAAGAAATTTCCATTCTCAATACCAATTGTCTTTTTCAGTAAGCTATAAATTGTTTTTTCATAGAACTTATATTTCATATGCAACAATGGAGGAGGAGTCTTACCATTCATCAGATAAGTTATATTATGCTCTTTTCCCACCTTTAAGGCATCAAGCATTAAACTCTTCTTCAACCCTGTTGTCTCATTTATTTTTTCCTGAACTCCTGCATATACTTTCTCCCAAAAACGAGGAACACTGCACATTGCAGTAGGACGAATCTCCTTAATAGTTTTCTGTATATCCTGCGGACGTAGATTAATACAAAGTAAACATCCCTTATTTATACAATAATAACTCCAAGCACGTTCGAAAATATGAGTAAAAGGAAGAAAATTCATAACGACATCCGATTCTCCTAAGGTCGTCAACCGACCATCATGTGCCGCAAAAGCAGCTTCATAACACGAATGATGCAACATAACTCCCTTCGACTCTCCTGTTGTTCCAGAAGTATAAAGGATATTGGCCAAATCTCCGTTTCCCGATTCAGAGGTGCGTTTGTCTACTTCTGCCTGGAACTTTCTCTCCATTCCTAACTTCAGGAAATCCGAATAATATATAGAATTTGTATCAGAAGCAGAGCGCTTTACCTTCGGATCGAATATAATAATCTGTTTCAGTGTTTTACATAAATTCTGTACACGACAGGCTACGTCATACTGGTATTGTTCTCCCACAAATAAAAAACGGATTCCAGCATCCTGCAATATATAGTGTACCTGTGCTTCCGAACTCGTAGCATATAATGGAATGGTAACAATCCGGCTTCCGAACGCACCAAAATCCGTATACAAGCATTCCGGCATATTCTGAGAAAAAACGCCAATATTTTCCTGAACTTCTGCCCCCAATGCAATCAAAGCATTCGAAACCCAATTTACCTTTTCAGCAAACTGATTCCATGAAACAGATATCCAGCTTTCAGTTTCATAGTCACGATATTTTAAGGCTATACGATCACCATATTTTTTTGCCTGCCGGCAAATCAAAGTAGATAAATAAGAATTACTCATTTAAAATTTAGTTATTTTATTATCGCTGAATGCAAAGATAGAGTTTAATTTGGAATAAATGAAGTATCTTTGCTGCACAAAACAGAATCTTTTTTTATGTTAGACATTGGTTACTACACATCTGAAGCATTAACATTACTTCAAGCTCTAATCGGTATCCCTTCTATCAGCAGGGAAGAAGAAGCTGCTGCCGATTTTTTACAAAACTATATAGAAGAAACCGGTATCATGACCGGCAGATCAGGAAATAATATCTGGTGTATCAGCCCGATGTTCAATACTCAACGCCCAACTATATTGCTTAACTCGCATATAGATACCGTAAAACCGGTTAACGGCTGGCGCAAACAACCTTTTACTCCTAAAATGGAAAACGGTAAGCTCTATGGCCTAGGAAGCAACGATGCTGGCGCCAGTCTGGTATCTTTATTTCAAGCATACCGGTACTTGTGTGCGACTGAGCAAAATTACAACCTCATCTTCCTTGCTTCATGCGAAGAAGAGGTTTCCGGCAAAAACGGAATAGAAAGTGTTTTACCGCAATTACCTCCTATTACATTGGGAGTCGTTGGTGAGCCGACAGAAATGAATCCTGCTATTGCAGAAAAGGGATTGATGGTACTTGATGTTACTGCACGTGGAAAAGCCGGTCATGCAGCACGCGAAGAAGGCGATAATGCAATATATAAAGTACTGAGCGATATAGAATGGTTTCGCACGTTCCGCTTCCCTAAAGAATCTTCTTTACTGGGACCTGTCAAAATGAGTGTTACACAGATTAATGCAGGTACACAACATAACGTTGTGCCAGACATATGTACTTTCGTTGTTGATATCCGAAGTAATGAATTCTATTCTAATGAGGAACTGTTCAAGGAAATCACTTCTCATATCAGCTGCGAGGCAAAAGCACGTTCATTCCGTCTCAACTCCTCACGTATAGACATTAATCATCCGTTTGTACAACGGGCTGTTGAACTTGGAAAGACACCTTTCGGATCTCCTACTCTTTCCGATCAGGCACTCATGCCTTTCCCTTCGGTAAAAATAGGTCCGGGCAAATCTTCACGTTCGCACACTGCTGATGAATATATCATGGTAGCCGAAATAGAAGAAGCTATCGGCAACTATATTTCAATATTGGACGGACTAAAATTATAAACCACTCATTTAAAAAGAAAACTATGCAATTACTCCGAAAGATATTCAATTTGTTTTATCTGTTGTTGGCAGGAATACTCCTTCTTACAGCTTGTGGCAGCAGTAACAATAAGAATAGCCAAGAAAACGAAAACAACAGTACGCCTTTAGTCAAAGCTCCTGACTTCAATGCTGACAGTGCCTACATCTATGTAAAAAAACAAGTAGATTTTGGTCCCCGTGTTCCAAACACGGAAGCCCATCGTGCCTGCGGTGATTATTTGGCTAAACAATTGGAGAGTTTCGGAGCTAAGGTTTACAACCAATACGCCGACCTTATGGCCTACAACGGCACAATATTGAAATCACGTAATATTATTGGAGTGTATAATCCTGATACTAAAAAGCGTGTTCTGTTATTTGCACACTGGGACACTCGCCCGTATGCAGATGCTGGCGAAGAGAAACATCACCATACTCCTATCGATGGAGCAAACGATGGAGCCAGCGGTGTTGGTGTTTTACTGGAAATAGCACGCCACTTACAACAGCAGGCTCCAGCCATCGGAATCGATATCATATTTTTTGATTCGGAAGATTACGGCACTCCAGATTTCTATGACGGTCCTTATAAAGCAGACACATGGTGTCTGGGATCCCAATATTGGGGACGCATTCCACATACTCCCGACTATAAGGCACGCTTCGGTATATTGCTTGACATGGTAGGAGGGAAAAATGCGACATTCTATTACGAAGGATATTCCAAACGTACAGCCAGCCAGCCTATGCAAAAGATTTGGGATATAGCCCACAACCTAGGATACTCCAAACATTTCATCAAAAATGACGGTGGAGAAGTAACCGATGACCATGTATATGTAAATCGTTTCAGACAGATACCATGCGTAGATATCATTGAGTTCAATCCTAATAATGGAGAAGGTTTTAATCCTACCTGGCACACCATAAACGACAACATGGATAATATTGACAAAGCAACTTTACAAGCTGTTGGTCAGACTGTCATGACAGTAATATATAACGAAAAATAATAACAAGAATAAAGTATGAAAACAATCAACGAACTTCAAGACGAGGTAATCGAAGAATTCAGTGACTTCGACGACTGGATGGATAAATACCAGTTACTTATCGACTTGGGAAATGAACAAGAACCACTCGATGAAAAATATAAAACAGAGCAAAATCTGATAGATGGCTGTCAAAGCCGTGTATGGCTTCAGGCTGATATGGAAGATGGAAATGTAGTCTTTCAGGCAGAAAGCGATGCCTTGATAGTAAAAGGTATCATTGCTTTATTAATCAAAGTTGTATCAGGACATACCCCCGATGAAATTTTAAATTCCGATCTCTATTTTATTGAAAAGATCGGGTTAAAAGAACATTTGTCACCAACTCGTAGCAATGGCTTACTGGCTATGGTAAAACAAATGCGTATGTATGCTCTGGCCTTCAAATCAAAACAAGCTGAATAAATATAATCAATCTTCAAGACAATAAAAATGCCGCTTTTCATTTTAGATAGAAAAGCGGCATTTTTATTGTCAGCTAATATTCTTTTCAGAGTTAAGTTTCTCACATTTAATCAATACTTTATCTCCATTGGCAAGAGTTGTGGCAAATAGATAAACATCCCCACCCTCTTTTAGCTTCAGCTTCTTACGGAGCTCGGCCACCGTAGAAGGGAAATTACGTACTGTCAGATTTGCCTTCTCTACACCTTGCAAAAAACTTTTCAATTCCTTTTTCCCAAATCCCGATACAGCCAATACCCGGAAACAACGACCGGGAAAATTTACTTCCACATCCGAAGTATACAAATGACTATTAGCGTGAAGTTTTTTCACACCATATCTCTCTGACAAAATACGGTAAGCTCCTGCTTTCAATAAAGCGGCTCCCGGTTCATAAAGATAGCTCTCTACCTTTTCAGCCAACGTACATACAGCTTTCTTCTCCTCCGAAATCGTAAAATCGAGGTGTTGATGAACAAAGTTATTAACAACCTGTTCACAACTTATAACAACTTCATTATCAATACACTTACCCTCGTTTTTCCCCTTATCAAGAATAATTATCAACTCTTTACACTCGTTATTAACAGCTACAATATGTATTTCACTCACATACTTCAGTTCGTTTAATGCCGAAGCCATATCAAGCATTGGGGAAAGCTTTATCATTACCGTATGCGCTCGTTCAACCAACAAATCCTCGAGTGCACATACATCCGGTTCACAATCAGCAATCAAAACAGTCTTACCACCATTACTGTCGCGACGAGCTGGATCAAGAAACAAACAATCTACTGGTTTCATTGTTTTAAGGAACTCAGTTCCATCTGCTTGATGTATCCTCACATGGTTCAGACCTAACAACGGAAAATTATGCTGTGCCAGCTCACACAATACTTCCTGTCGTTCTACATAGTCTGCCTGATTAAAGTTACGAGCTATAAACGAAAAATCTACTCCTAAACCTGCTGTTAAATCTGCAAAGCCATCTCCTTTTACTAATGAAGCCTTATATCGTGCAGTAACTTCCGATGAGCATTGTTCCATTGACAAATGCTGCGGATAACGTACCCCTTCGGTCTGCGCCCATAGAGGAATCTTCTTTTCAGCAATCTGCCATCCCGCTATCTGTACAACAGCCTCAGCCATATTTACATCTGGATACTTTGAGGCTTGTAAAGCAAGTTGCCGTACATCTTCATGACGATTTTTACAAATAAAACAAGATGTTTCAGGAGATATTTCTTTCATTTGATTTTATGTTTTCAGAGAAATAAAACAACTTCACTTTTCCAATAAAAGTAACAAAAAAAAAAAATATCCCACTAAAAATAATTTTTAGCGGGATATATAAAAACAGGAACGGAAGTATACACTTCCTTAATATTCTTCCTCGTTGAAGAAAAAATCTTCTTTACTCGGATAATCCGGCCAAATATCTTCTATGCTTTCATAAATTTCGTCTTCATCTTCCATCTCCTGCAAGTTTTCAATAACTTCCAGCGGTGCTCCTGAACGCATAGCGTAGTCGATTAACTCATCTTTTGTTGCAGGCCATGGTGCATCTTCCAGCTTTGAGGCCAATTCCAATGTCCAATACATAGTATCTTAGTTTTAAAAAGTTTTACATTCCATTATTGAGCCACAAAAGTATAACAAATTCTTTCATTTGCAACTCTTATCCCAATAAATTTCATCATGCTGTGTTAATTGATTTAACTTTCTGGAAAGAATAAACAAATAATCAGACAATCTGTTCACAAATTGCTTTATTTCAGGATCAATTATACAATTTTCATATTCTTCCAGTGCCAATATTCTACGCTCAGCACGGCGACATACCGTACGGCAAACATGACACAACGATGCAGAGAATGCTCCTCCCGGAAGAACAAATGCCCTCAATGGGGGCAAAGAGTTATCCAGTTCGTCAATAGCAGTCTCCAAACGCTTTATTGCTTCAGCAGAAATCTGACTTTCTACATGCAGTTCAGTCACAGACTGATCTGTTGCCAAATAGGCCCCGAGTGAAAAAAGCTTGTGCTGGATATATAAAAGAAAGTCACAAATCGCAACATCCTCTACACAAGTTGCTAAAACACCAATATTAGCATTCAGTTCATCCACTGTACCATATGCTTCCAAACGTATATGTGTTTTAGGAACTCTCATTCCTCCAACCAGCGAAGTTGTTCCACCATCTCCCGTCCGGGTATAAATTACACTCTTTTTCATAGTACAAATATGTTATTAAAGGAAATTCACAATGCGATGTTCTTTTATTCTTTTTTTATCAAAAAAGACCAAGCCCACATCATACAAGTCGAACGTCACTCCAGTTCTTGAATCAGCTACAACCTGCTTCCACCATTGACGTTTTTCTTTAGTTGCATAAGGCGAGCCTATAAAAAAACAAGCCCTTGAAGTAACATAAGGAAGAAGCATGTCAAATGCTTCCTTATAATAAGGAGTAAAAGCAATATGCACGATATCCGGACAAGACTGTCCCTCTACACGACTTCTCAACAGAGAGAGGACATTTCCGCAACGATAATCTACCTCAGGAGCATCTTTCAGCAAAGATATAACTTCTTCGTGTTCTTTCCCTTCATCAAATGTACACAAAGGTACATGCTTCGCTTCACTCATATACCTAGCCGATAAACCACTACCAGTTCCTACTTCAAGCATATTCCGAGGCTGCAAATGATTTACCAAACGAAATAACAACCGATCCGTTTTTTCACGATAATGAGGCAAGTTTTCAACTTGTTTTCTTTTGGCATGCAACAAATTATAGGCATAAAATGCCAAACGCTCATAAACGACAAAAGTTATCAGAAAAAAATCGGAAGGAGAATGTACTCCATATCCACACCGATGGCGGAAACGACAGCACCAATTCCATCCACGTAAAAACAGGTTCGGCATAAATTATCTTCTTTAGTACGGTGAACAAAGATAGAAAAAATATTGCCATCCGAAAATTATCGGATGGCAATATATCAATAGACTAAAAAAAACAATCTACATCTTTTTTACTTGCGTGAGCCCAGTTTATCATCCAGATACAAAATACCTGCATGGTCACCGCATTTCTTCAGCTTTTCAACGATACCCTGAGCTGTAGCTTCTTCTTCTACCTGTTCACGAACATATCCCCACAAGAAATCTTGAGAAGCCTTATCTTTAACCTCAGAAGCTACATTTACCAAATTGTCAATCAATTCAGAAACGTGGCATTCATGTTTGTAAACATGTTCGAACACTTCGAGTACGCTACCCCATCCTTGTGGAACAACATCGATTTTATCAACCAACGCAACTCCACCACGTTTTGCTACGTAATCAGCAAGATCATAAGCGTGTTGCAGCTCTTCCTGAGACTGTAGCTTCATCCAATGTGCAAAGCCATCAAAACCTTCTTTCTTCAAATAGAAAGACATAGACAAATAAAGATTAGACGACCACATTTCAGCTGTAATCTGATCGTTGATTGCTTTTTGTAATTTTTCTGAGATCATAATATCTTTAATTTTAAAAGTAGTAATCTTACACTACTTTATAAACAAATGAAATGCCAACAATCTTTCTCTACAGTAAGTTTTTATGAAATATTAAGTCACCAAGGTTATCTTTGAACAATTCTGCCAAGTTGTCACAATTCAATCTGAAACAAAGATAACAGAGGTTTGACAAAAAGGCACGGCAGAGAAAGACAAACAGAGAAGAAATATCCCATCATCAAATGACAGGATATTTCAAGATACAAATAGTCTTAGTGCACGTCATTGTCATTAACCAGCAACTTACCTTGATATTCACCGGTTAATGTATGCAGGAATGCAACAAGCTGCTTAACTTCCTGATCATTCAAATCGACACCTATTTCATATTTAGCCATTGCCTTGACGATTTCATCAAGAGTAGCCTGTGTTCCATCATGGAAATAAGGAGCAGTCAGAGCTACATTACGCAAGCCAGGTACTTTGAAACGATGTCTGTCTCTTTCATTTTTTGTTTCCTTAAAACGTCCATTATCCTCAATGGTCAACTCAGTACCTCTGTCTGCGAAATAGTCATGCTTAATACCCAGCAATTCATACGATTGTCCTCCCATATTTTCTCCAACATGACAAGTGGCACAGTTATATTTCTTGAACAAATCGTAGCCAGCCAGTTCATCTGCAGTCATAGCAGTTTCATCTCCTTTCAGGTATTTATCGAAACGAGAGTTAGGAGTAAGCAATGTTCTTTCAAATTCCTGAATAGCATCGGTAATATTCGCCTGATTAAAGCCGTCAGGATATACTTCCTTAAAAGCTTTCGAGAAGTCAGCATCTGCATTCAATTTTTCACAAATCTCATCAAACGAAGTACTTGCCATTTCCACAGGATTCAAAGGAGGACCAGCCGCCTGATCAGCCAAAGTTGCTGCACGTCCATCCCAAAACTGCACAAAATTATAATGTGCATTATATACCGAAGGAGCATTTACACCACCAAATTGTCCACCAACTCCTTCAGAATATTGCTTATTATCCACTCCTCCGGTATTCAGACCATGACAAGAAGAACAAGAAACCGTATTGTCTGAAGACAAACGTACATCATGGAAAAGCAAATTTCCTAATATAACCTTACGAACGTCGACAGCCACTGAATCCTGAATCGGGCGAATGGTTTCATTATTCCATTTCGCATCAGCAAGTAAATTCGGATAAAAAGCAGCACGCTGTTCTTTCGCCCAATTTAATGCCATCTGCTTTTCAGTATCACTCAGTGAAGCTCCCCAATGTATCAAATAATATTTGGCCATAGGCATAGACCCATCAAGAATTACTTTTTCCACCTTTGCCAAATCTACTTCACTGATTTTTTCCCTTTCTTCAGCGCTTCCATCATTGGAGCCATGTCAAAAGAACGATACGGGACGATATACGGCAGTTAATCTTACAAATACATTTACCGTGGAACTGAGAATATTCAGAGGTACTTTAAGGTACAAAACCTTTATGGCTACGTTGCAGTTTGTGGATTTACTTTGTGAAATGGCGATAAATCTGGCTGACGAAGAATTTCAGACAATGACATGGAAAGAGTTTGCGAAAACAGTATCAGCAAATAAAGCGGAACTAAAGGAATACTTGAAGATAAGAGGATTGGAGGAATAGGATATGTGTGGATTGTATGGTGTGCTGTCATACGGAAATAAGGTAAAAGACATGGCAGAAATAACGGAAGCACTTGCCGTTGAAAGTGCGGTAAGAGGTACAGACGCAACCGGAATTGCATATAACAAGAATGGTAAACTTACCGTGTTCAAGAAAAGTAAGAGTGCATATGAAATGAGTTTTAGTACCCCTAAAAATACAGTTGCAGTAATGGGACATACTCGTCATGCTACACAAGGGACACTAAACTTTAACGGTAATAACCATCCGTTTAAAGGTATGTGTGGCGACGAAGAATTTGCACTTGCACATAACGGCATAATCTGTAATGACAAAAAATTAAGACGTGAACTAAGATTGCCGTCAACTATTATTGATACAGACAGTTACATTGCGGTGCAATTAATCGAATCACAAAAGAAACTTGATTTTAAGAGCCTTAAATATATGGCTGAAAAGGTTGAGGGTAGTTTTTCATTTTCGGTGCTTGATTCAAATGATAATCTTTACATAGTCAAAGGCGACAGTCCAATATCAATATTGCATTTCAAGAAAAAGCAAGTATATGTGTATGCGTCAACAATATCAATACTTTGGAAAGCACTTGTTGATACGGAATTGTTTCATGACTTGAAGCATGGAGATTATGAAGATATTGAAATTGAAGACGGCGAAATATTTAAAATATCGAATAAAGGCAAGATACAGAGAACGAAGTTTGATTTTGATGAATACGGTAGTTACGGCTATGATTGGCGAAAAGGATTTGAATATTCAAATGCCAACGAGTATGTAGACGACATAAAAAGCGTCGCACAGTATTATGGGTATGACAGCGATGAAATCGACTGTTTGCTAAATAACGGCTTTACGCCGGAGGAGGTGGAGGAAATGTTGTACGCAGATGATTTCTTGGAAGTGTAACACCAAACAACAAGTATATTGAACAGCTGCTTTTCGGCTTGGTCGAAATATGTATAACAACGCTGCTCAATTACTACAACGACAAAAGAAATGAAAGGTAGAGTAATCTACCTTTCAATTTTTTTTGATATAATCAGAGTGTAGTGTATTTGACGAAAAGAAGGAGATGATTATGATTTTAATAGGATATGCGAGAGTATCAACGATAAATCAGAACGAGGACAGGCAAATACAGGAGCTGATTAAGTATGGAGTGGAGGAAAAGCGTATTTATATAGATAAGCAGAGCGGTAAGGATTTTCACCGACCGTCATATATGAAAATGTTGAAACGGCTGAAAAAAGGTGATGTACTTGTGGTGAAAAGTATAGACCGACTTGGCAGAAATTACAGAGAAATTCAAGAGGAGTGGCGAATCATAACACATAAAAGGAATGCGGATATTGTGGTGATTGATATGCCACTGCTTGATACAACCCGAAGTAAAGACTTGCTCGGTACATTCATAGCCGACTTGGTGTTGCAGCTGCTGTCTTTCGTAGCGGAAAATGAAAGAATGAATATACGTCAAAGACAAGCCGAGGTAAGGAAAATGTTATTGCTGCACGTATTGATAATAATTGGGACTATGCAGAGAAGGCTACTGGCGTGAAGTATCA
>ENA-USUE01000950-USUE01000950.1-human-gut-metagenome-genome-assembly--contig:-NODE-950-length-13921-cov-2.961644_pt1 | contig 13921 bp, 9 predicted proteins | sample MGYA00250060_ERZ773396 | MGnify/ENA primary metagenome ERZ773396 (study PRJEB29103, sample SAMN06111989) | human gut metagenome | biome: human gut; feature: ankylosing spondylitis patient; material...
TTCCCGGCGAAATGTTTGGCAATCTCATTACCTGCCCTAACTCCGCGTCCGTCACGCTGTTGCAAGTCGGACGGTCGATCGGGTAGGTCAAGGGCATTACTGCCCTCTTCCCCCCTCAGAACCGTACGTGAGGGTTTCCCCTCATACGGCTCAAGCTTTTCAAAGTCTCTGTTCGTGTGCAGAGACCGGCTCATCCTACTTCTTGTTTCCATTGTTTTTTACGGGATAATTTGAAACATTCATCATGAACCAACATATTGCATTTCCGTCCGTCTTGTACAGTCGGCATTACATTCCATGCCTTATGCGTGTCAATCGGTTCACCACATATCGGACATTTCCGACCTTGCTTTTCCCATAGGTAAAGCAGGGATTTACGTCCTTTCAGCGTCACAAGCATCTTTGACTTCATTCTTTTATTGAAGTACAGGCGGCAGTCTGCGTCAAACGGATTCATGTCCCCCTTTATCTGCGTATATTGCAGAAAAGGAAACGAAGATGCCAGTTTCAACAAGGTAAGTTGGTCTTCTTTGCCGTTTGATTTCTTGAACTTAGCCGCAAAAGTCCAGCTGTTCCCTCGGATATTGTGCCAATAGCGGTCTTTTATCCACCGTTTCCCTTTCTTGGAATGACGGCGTTTAGCCCATTGCCACAAGGCGAGAAATATCTGATGGTCGATTCTGTGAAAAGAATCACGTGTCGCCCCATGCTGATAATATGCTCCCCATCCTCGAATTTTAGCATTCAACATCCTGATTAATGATTCCTGCTTGCAACCCTTATGACCTTTTGTCACCTTACGGATATTCTCCATAAAACGTTTTTCGGCTTTCTTGGTCGGCTTGGTCAATATTTCATTGCCGAATTTGCGGATGTTGAAACCGAGAAAATCGAAGCCGTCATGGATATTGGTTATCACCGTCTTTTCTTCTGATAAGGTCAGACCTCTTTCAGACATAAAGTCGGCTACCAATGGCTTGATTTCCTTTTCAAGTGTTTCACGGTTCTCGCAGGTAATTATAAAGTCATCAGCGTAACGGACAAGATTCACCATTGGCGAATATAACTTACCTTTGATTCTAACTCGTTTATATTTCTCTGCAAGGACTTTCTGCAATCCGTCCAATGTCATATTGGCAAGCGTGGGAGAGATAATGCCACCTTGTGGCGTTCCCTCCTCTGTCGGGAACATCTGTTTGTTGAAGATATAGCCGCATTTCAACCATTTTCGGAGTATTGCCTTGTCCATAGGGATGTTGGCAAGCAGCCATTCATGGCTGATATGGTCGAAGCACCCCTTTATGTCACCCTCCAGAATCCATTCGGGAGAATAGCCTTTTCGGAGAATGTTATGGCATTGCATTACCGCGTCCATACAGCGGCGTTCCTTGCGGAAACCGTATGAACGTGAGTCGGCTGTTGTTTCCGACACTGGTTCTAATGCCATAAGGTAGAGTGCTTGCATGGCTCTGTCTTTCATTGTCGGTATTCCCAACGGTCGCAGTTTGCCATTACTCTTTTTGATGTGGACTCTTCTCAATGGCTTCGGCTGGTAGCCTCTGCGTTTGAGTTCGCTTATCGCTTGTGTTTTTGCTTCGGGTTTCTCCCATGTTTCCATGTCCACTCCGGGGGTGTTGCCACCTCCGTTAGAAGTAACTCTCTTTACGGCTAAGGCTTTTGCGTAAAAAGAGTGGGTCAGCGTCCACTGCAAGGCTTTCACCTTGTTGTATCTGCCTTCCTTCTGAGCCTTTACAATTCGTGCTTGTAGCTTTCTGACAGCCAACTCCGCTTTAGTCCAGTCTATTCTGTCCCAAAGTGTTTGTTGATTGTCAGCAGGCGCACACGATGTCTTGTTTTCGTTCATTTGCTTTCCTCCTTTTGAAAGTTCTAAAAGTTAATTGTAAAGAATCACCATTTGACAACATTCGGTTTGATTGCCTACCTAATGTCGTCACAGAAGTCTGCCCACTTTCGTGTCGGATGATGTCGCCCACATCAGCCCGTGATGTCGGTTCAATCCGTATCCGCTCCATTACAGAACGGCGTTCGCTTTTTCTGTTATCTTATACCTGCACACCATTCGGCTTTCATTGCTGTCAGCTTACCTGTCATTTTTACATGACAGGAGATAATACAGGCTTACCATGTTCCACATAGATAACTAACGGATAGGTTAGGTTCTGTCTCATCCTCCGGCGGTGCTTATATCCGTGTAATCCTACCATGGAGAGGATTAACCGACCGCTTCCCTTTTGGGTAGAGTGTGCCAGTATCTTACACTCTTTCGTGACATTACGAAGTTTACTAACAGTTCGCTTGCGCTAACCATACTATCCAGCCTCGCCACTCTACGGTATGATACTAACCGTACTTGACTTCCCCTCACGGTTCTGTCTTGTGAAAGTGTACTTTGTCCCGACCGCTTAATACAACATTAAGGTGCATCGGTCGGTAGGCTACCGCTGACGGAACAGCGGGTTAAAACTGATACTTAAAGTATCATTCCAACAATTATCTATGCGACTTCATGTCGCACCCACGGTGTGTCCAAATGATGAATAGCAACACACCTTTTTTGTGCATTTACGCCTGTACCTAACATGGATGTGGAGCCGAACAATACTCGTACCGAACCCTCGTTCATGGCTGCTATCACCGCCTTTCTTGCCCTCTCGTTCTTGCACTCCTGAATGAAGCGAATCTCTGACGAGGGTATTCCATAATCCTCTATCAGCTTACGCTTGATTTCAGAATACACGTTGAATTCCCCAGGTCTGTATGTGCCAAGATCTGAGAATACGAACTGCGTGCCCTTGTGATTGTCATAGCGTTTGTAATAGTCCGCTATCATCTTGGCACAATGGCTCGCCTTATTGTCGGGATGATCCTCACAAGTCGGGTCTATCATGCGCATATCGAGAGCCATCTTTCGGGCATAGTCCGTGGCAATGAGCATCTTTGCCTTCTCTTCCGTTTCTGACAGTGGAAGTCTGCCGAGGATGGTAGCATCGCCCGTCTTGGCAAACTCCATCAGTTTTTGGATGAAGTCCTCCTGCTCGGGTGTCGGTGGTATGTTATGAAGGATCTCGTTCTTCTGTGGTCTGTCCACACCAACCGCCTCCGCCGTACGATAGTCGGTTATCTCGTTGTAGAAGGCTGCAAGCTCCGGCCCTTTGATGAAGTATCTGAAACGTTCCTTCTGTACGATGTTGTTGGTGACGTTAAACTCGAAGTCGGTAGTTTTCTTGGCGAAGATTGCCGCCCACGCATCGAAACAGCGGATGTCCTGACGCTCCAGTTCCTTGGGGCGCAGGTACTTGAAAAGCAGATACAACTCAGTCAGTGAGTTACTGATAGTTGTTCCCGACAGGAATGTCGCTCCCAGATCTCTGCCTGTCCGCTCCTGTATGGTTCGGATAGCAAAGAGCATGTTAAGTGCCTTCTGGCTTCCCTCGCTGTTGCCGAGTCCTGCCACACGGTCGTGACGGGTGTTGAACATGAGGTTCTTGAACTGGTGGCTCTCGTCCACAAACAAGTGGTCGATGCCCATCATGCGGAAGTCCACCACATCATCGGTACGCTGCTCGATGCTGTAGGCTATCTTCTGCAACTTCACCTCCAGATTCTGCTTTCGCTTTTCCAAGCCTTTGAGCATTCCCCTCGACACGTCTTTGCCCTGCGTGCGTATCACTTCCAAGTTTTCCTCCACGGTATCAAGCTCAGCCTGCAATATCTGCCGCTGGAGTTCTGGCGATTGCGGTATCTTCCCGAACTGGTCATGCGACATGATTACACAGTCATAGTCGTTGTTCTTGATGTTGTTGAAGAAACTGACACGGTTCTTGGTGGAAAAATCCTTCTCCGAGGCATAGAGTATCCTCGCATGGGGATAAGCTGTCTGATAGGTGGCAGCTATCTCCGCGACATTGGCTTTCAGCCCGATAATCATCGGCTTGTGAGCCATACCGAGGCGTTTCATCTCATGCGCAGCCATGCACATGATGAGGGTTTTGCCTGTACCTACGGCGTGGTCACATATCCCGCCGCCGTTCTGCAAAAGCATCCAAACACAGTCCTTCTGACTTGGATACACACTCTTGATGCCATACTTTCCGCCAAGGGCTTTCAAGTCCAAGCCGGGGAAGGTCTGGTGAGAACCGTCATACTTCGGACGCACGAAGCAGTTGAACTTCCGGTTGTACATTGTGGTCAAGCGTTCCTTAAAGGAGTCAGACTGCTCCTCCAGCCATTCAGTGAACCCGTTGCGGATTTCGTCAATCTTGGCATTGGCAAGCTGTATGCCCTCGCTGTCACGCACCTTGATGTCGTTGCCGTGTTCATCCTCACCGATGCTCTTCATCATGTCGGGACAGGTGTTGTGCAGGGCATGTTTCAGAAGACTCATGCCGTCATAGTTGCGGTAATAGCCCTTCACCATATACTCATCCGTGATGGCCATGGTCTTCATACTGCATTTTGCCGAATATTCGTCCATGCTGTCGGAATAGACGATGCTGACCTGTGTATTGAAGAGGTGGCTCATGTAAGCGGAATACACACCTGTAGGTATCCAACGCTCACCGAAGTTGAAGTCCAGGTCCTCAAAGGCTATCGGTTCGGGAATGCTTGCCTTCAAGGCTTCCAACGACTCCCTCACGATTGCATGGTCGGGATTTTCCTTCAGCCATTCTTCTATACGCTCCGCTTTCTCTATGACATTGCCAGCAATGAAGCGGTCGGCTATCTCGTAGCCGTCTATGAGCGGATTGTAATAGATGCGCCCTTTAAGCGCTTCCGTCAGTTCCGGTTCCAGCATATCCGATAATTCAGTCATATACGGCAAGTCGATACGGCCGAACTTGTTGAGCGAGGCGGTGAGCGCTTCCTCTGGAGAATCGACATGACTGACCTCGTCAAGCGAAAAAGAGACCGGGTGGTCGAAGATGTCTGACTTTATGAACTGTCCGTTTTCCACCCGTTCCAATGACAGCATGTCGCGCCCTGAGGCATCCATGAGGATGAACTTCACGTTCTGCTTGGCATTGAGGTTGCCGAAGCGGATGAAGAAAGCGTCATAATAGACATTCAGACTCTCACGCATCTGCTTGTTTTCCGTCTGTTCTTCCGCTTCATAGGTGTAAAGTTTCTGATAGGCATCACGGAGGGCGATATACAGGACAGCCTTTTCTTTCTGCTCCATATTCAGATCCAACGGCATGAAGGTAGCACCATACTTGGTAAGGTCTTTCAATACACCGATATTTCTGGCAGAGTCGAGCACCATAGAACCCTCACGATGAAAACTATCCAGTTTCTCATCAAATGGACGGGGCTTCATAGCATCCTCTTTCTTCTTTGCCAGCTCTTCCCGCTTTCTTTCTTGCCCTTTTTGTTGTTCCCGCTCATGATCTGTTTCTTCCAATGTGTTCTGAGTCTTGGAATCTTCTTTTGGCTCATTCCCTTTCGACTGTCCATACCCGATTTGAGCTTTGAGAACTTCTATCGGTTCCATCGGCGGCTTGAACTTCGGATCAAGCGTATCTTCAACGCCCAAAGCCTTGAGGTGTTCCTGACGGTGCAGTTCCGCCTTTTGGCGCAGCAGCACCCTGTCTTCGGGAGCCATGGTCATCATCATCTCGTAAAAGCCGTTGATTGGCGGATTCTCTTCCCAAGAGATGCTTGCGTATGGCTCATCCCCAAGCAGGATTGGTTTTGTCTCCTGTGCCGTCTCCTGCTCCTTTGCTTCTGTCCATGAAGGCTTTTCTTCCTTTTCCACAGGCTTTGTCATAACTTCAAAAGTCGGATTTACGCTTTTTACCAACGGACTTGCTTTCTTCCTTGACACTTTCTTGGCGACAGCACCCACTGTTACCTCTGCTTTCTTCTTTGTAGCATGGACAGTCAGACGGTTTTCTTCTTCCATTCCCCAAAGGTCAAACAGCGTCATTTGCACTGGTGGCTGATGATGATTGGACTTTTGGGATAGCTCTGCATCATCAGTAGGCTTTTCCTGCTTTTGCAAGGATACTACCGTATCGCTCTGCTTTTCCTCAATGGAAGGCTTTATCTTCTCTGTTTTTTCTATCTTTTCTGTTTCTTCAACCTCCTTAACTTCCTCAGCCTTTGTTTCCTCTATCCCCAAGTATCGGTTCAAATTGAGGTTCTTCTTAAAGTCTTCATGGAGCATCTTTCGCAAATCCTCTGCAATGCCTTCCACGCCATCCTCATGCGTGTATATCATTGCAGGTTTGCCGAACGGGTCAGTATCCAACTTTGCTGTTGTATGGATAATGCGTTCCGGATGCTCCAGAAAGTAGTTGTTTGTCGGAATGCGGTTCTCGTCATTATAGACGGTATCAAGCAGGTTGTCGTCTCCTCGCAGCGACTCCTTTTGGCTGTTTTTCTGGAGGATGATGAGGTCACTGCCCACTTCCGTATTGGCATTTTCCGTGAACAGGTTGTTGGGAAGACGAATAGCTGACACGAGATCAGCATGATAGAGCATCATAAAACGCGCGGCACTGTTGTTTTTGGCATTCAATACGCCTTGTGAGGTGATGAAGGCAACCAACCCGCCGTCCCTTACCGTATCAAGAGCCTTGACAAAGAAGTAGTTGTGTATGCGTCTGGTGACAAGTGCCCTCATGCCTTTCATGGCTGTATAGGACGGATCAAACACGGCAACATCGCCAAAGGGAATATTTGAGATGGCGAGGTCGAAGTAGTCATTGAAAGGCTTTTCTATCTTCTCGAATCCCTCTATGCGCACTTTCTGCTCCGGGTGCAGATGGCAGAGTATCTTTCCCGTAAGCAGGTCTTTTTCAAATGCCATAATGTCTGCCTTGGGATTGTTATCCAAGACGGAATCGACAAAGGCACCGATGCCTGCCGAGGGTTCAAGCACCTTTTCGGGGATGATCTGATGCTCTTTCAACACATCCGTCAGAGCCTCCGTAACGGCTGACGGCGTGTAGAATGCCGTGAGGACAGACTGTTTCAGACTGTCCATCAACTGTTTGTACTCGCTTTCGTTCTTGCTGTTTTCACGGATAAGTCTATGCAGCTCCACTGTTGGAGCAAACAATTCAAGGTCTGACTTTGTCCAATGGACGGCATCCGCCAGTTCCCTGGCAGGGTTCAGGATGCACTTCAATCCACCGAATCCGCAGTAACGCTCCAGAAGGAGACGCTCACGGGCGGTCGGCGTGCGCTGTTCCCTGTCAAGGATGAATGCCGTCTCTATCGCCTTGATGTTGTCGTTCAGCCGTTGTTTTCTATTGTACGCCATTTGACTCTATGAAAAGGGCTACGGCTCCAGTCAACTCTGTGTAGAGCTGCTCGTAGTCCGGTGACTGGGCAAAATCGTCATCGGTGAGGTCGTAAATGGAATACACGTTATCAACCAAAGGCAGGAGGTTCTTGACAAACGCTTCCTGATCTTCTACTGCTACCTCCAGGGGAAACTCACTGTCAACAACATCATACAGGATGCTGTACTTGGAAAAGCGGAGACCTTTCAGCAATGCTGACATGGCAAGCTCTTGTGCCGCATCGGCAAAGAGGGCATCACGCCGTGCCTGCTCATATACTTCTGCGGCATGGTCTGCACGTTCGCGGATAAAGTCCGCATCGCTGGCTTGTGGAAAACGGTTCTCTCTGAGATGGTTCAAGAGATACAGTCCGTAATAGGACAACTCTGTCTGTGCCTGTTTCTTTCTGTTCATTTGTCTGTTGAATGGATTAAGTGGTGAATAATAAACCGTGGATGGCGGTTGATGTTTGTGTGAAAGCAAGAAAAAGGCACTCGGTATCCCTCCGAGTGCCGCCACTTAATCCACAGTAAATAAAAGCATCCTGAATAAAGACACCATTTATGAACCATGTTTCGGTGGCAAAGGTACAAACTATTTCTTGTATCTCTTCACATTTCCTCGCTTTTCTGCTGTTTTGCGCTCTGCAAAGACGAATTTCGTGTTGAAATTCTCGTCAAAGGCTATGGCTGCGGAGAAAGGCTTGCCTTGCTTGCTGGTGAAACCATTGAGCGTTCTGGTCTTGCCCTTGGTGAGCAAGTCGGTGATGTCGGCATCTGTGAGCAACTTTCCTGCTACCTGCTTGAACACTGGCATACCGCACTCCTTGTTGCTGCATCTTACTACCTTTCCGAAGAACTGCATGATACCTTGCTTGCATTTAGGACACTGGCAGCCGGAATCCTTGTGGCTGAAAAGTCTGTCACAACCTAACAATTCCGCAGTGATTTCACGGGTATAGCCTTCGATACTATGGGTGAACCCGTCTGCACTTGCTTCACCTCGTTCAATCTTGGCAAGTTCCGCCTCCCATTTGCCCGTCATCTCCACATTGGCAATCGCCATGTTCTTCACCACGGAATGCAGGGCGAGTCCTTTTTCCGTCGGCACGAGTTTCTTCTGCTGGCGCACCATATACTCTCGTTTGAGCAGGGTTTCGATGATGGCGGCACGTGTGGCAGGTGTGCCAATACCGCTGTCCTTCATTGCCTGGCGCATCGTATCATCTACTATCTCTTTGCCTGCGGTCTCCATTGCTGCAAGCAATGTGGATTCCGTATGCAAAGGCTTCGGCTTGGTCTTGCCCTCCGTGATGGTGCAGCCAGAAAGAGTGATATGCTGTCCTTCTTGCCAGTTGGGAATGACTTGATCCTTGACCTCATTGTCTGTTGCGTCTGCATCCTTGTCCTGCCTGTTGTTCTTTTCCTTGAGCGACAACGCTCGCCAGCCAGTCTGTCGGATGATGGAGCCACTGATGCCAAACTCAACTTCATGATCCACTTGCGCCGATACTGATGTGATGTCCTTGATGCAGTCTGCCGAGAACGCTTCAATCATCCGGCACAATATCATGTCATAAACGATCTTCTCGTCCTTGAAAAGACCAATGGCTGCATTTTCTGTGATGAGCAGGGCATGGTGATCGGTCACCTTGGCGGCATTCACGCTGTTCTTGCTGTAGTCCTCACTGCCAGGCAAGAGTTTCACTTTTTCTCCATATTCCGAATGATTCTCCAGATTCTTGAAGAGTTTGGGAAGGGTGGCAAATACATCATCCGAAATATAGCGGCTTGATGTTCTTGGATAGGTGATGAACTTTGCCTCGTAGAGTTTCTGGGCGATGGAGAGTGTATGCTCTGCCGTGAAGCCATGCTGGGAGTTGGCTTCTTTCTGCAAGGTGGTAAGGTCGTAAAGGAGCGGTGCCTTCTCCACCTTTCGCTTGGTTGTGACCTTTGTGATGATGGCAGAGCCGGTATCTTTCACCTTATTATATATGTCGGTTGCGGTAGCTTTGTCTGTCCATCGGTTGGCAGATGTGAACTTCAGTATATTGCCACTGTCTGCATCAACCACACCGAAGTGTACCTGCCAGAACGGTTTCGACTCGAAACGCTTGTGTTCCCAATAGCGTTCGCACACCATGCCAAGGGTCGGAGTCTGCACACGACCTACGGAATAGGTGCCACGTCCTGCGGCTATCGTCAGGGCTTGTGTGCCGTTGATGCCGACGAGCCAGTCTGCCTCACTTCGTGCCTTGGCTGCATGATAGAGATTGTCATACTCCTTGCCATCCCTGAGGTTCAGAAGTCCCTCACGGATGGCGGTGTCCGTAAGCGAACTGATCCAGAGACGGTCGAAAGGCTTCCTGCAACCGAGATACGCATAGAGGTATCGGAAAATCAACTCTCCCTCACGTCCGGCATCGGTTGCTACGATAATGCGCTCACTGCTGTCAAACAGCTTGCCGATTATCTTGATCTGGGCAAGCACACCTGCATCTGGTTTGTAGCCGTTCTCCGTCTTGACTTGTCGGGGAACAAGAACGAACGGGTCGGGAATCACAGGCAGATTCTCTGCATGGAATCCCTTCATGCCGTAGGTTTCCGGCATGGCTGGCTGCACTAAATGTCCGAATGCCCATGTCACATAATAGCCATTGCCCTGCATATAGCCTTCCTCACGCTTGTCAGCTCCTACAATGTGGGCGATTTCCTTGGCTACGCTTGGCTTCTCTGCGATGATTGTCTTCATTGTCTGTTGTTTTTGTGACATCCGCAACCGTGGGATAGACGGTCGCAGATGTCGGTTGTTATAATGGATGATTAACTCTGTGGATCAAGTGGCGGCAACTACATCTTCACGCTTCTTGCCTTTCTCTTTGGCTTCTGTTCCTCGGCGTTCTGTTCCTTCTGCTGCTTGTCGTTCTTTGGCGCAGACTGTCCCGGACTCAGCGGATCCTTGGTGTGCTTGGTCGCCTCATGGGTCTTGCCCTGCTCGTTGACGGCGACTTGTACCTTGTTCTCGTTGGTCGGAATCTGTTCCTTTGCCTGCTTTAGGTCGGGATTGTTGCGGTAGGAACGTGGCTGCATCTTGTCGAAGTCGAACTTCACATAGGCGGTATAGGTACCGCTGCCGTTCTTGTTCGGCACTTCCTTGATTTCTATGGTCTTGCCTGCCACATAGTCGTCCTTCTGCTGCTCGGTCAACTCCTTCTTGAAATAGGTGTTGAGTCGGCGGATGGTTCCGTCCTCATTGAGCCAGTGGTTGGGATCTTGCTGTTTCTTCTGACCGCCCGTATCACCTTCTGCCTTCTGCTCCTGCTTGTCAGCGGTTTGCTTCTTGTCGCCATTCTGTTTCTGACCTTGCGCCTGTCTTGTGCTGCCAGGCACGAACTCCACGCCACGCTGTTCCACATTCACCTGCAGCAGCGGTGTAAACTTGCGCCCGTTGGCAAGCTCAATCTCCTTGCGAAGCGGAATACCTGAGTAGAGCACTCTCTTGTCGTCCTTGGTAATAGGTGTCTTGCCGATGGTATCGGGTATGCGCACCTTGTTGGTCGGGATGTCAACAATCTCATTGGTGAGACGGTCGATACTGATGAAATGAGGACGCAGCTCACCTGTATTCTTGTCGGGGAAATCCACAACCTTTCCGAGGTTGCCGTTCTGCAACAGGTTCTTCTTGTCCTCTGGAGTGAAGGTATAGCCTTTGTAAGCGACATCGAGTTTAGGCTCGTTGCGCACGAAATGCGGCACGAGTTGCAACTGGTCGTTATCGTCCTTGCGGAATGACAGACGGGCCTGTATCTCTATCTGTTCACCGCCGAAGGTCGGCTTCACAATCACAAGCCCCGTCTTGCCGTAGTTGAGCAGGGCTTTCATATCCTTCTCATTCATACTGTTGAAGTCTATGCCATATTTGGCACCAAGTTCCTGCAGGTTCACATCGTTACCACTGATGAGGTTCTGCTTTACACCCGGAGCGGTCTGTGCCTGCTGTTCGGCTGCGGTCTGTTCTGGTTTCTGTTCCATGTCGTTCTCTTTTTCGTTGGTTTGTTCAGATGATACATTTTCTTTTTCTGTGTTAGCCTGCGTCTTGGACGCATCGTCCGATGATGCGGTTTCTTTCGCCTGACCTTCCGATTGCTTTGCCTCTTTCTCATAATTGGAGGTGTCAACCTTGTGGGCGGAAAGAATCTCCTTGTTAGCCTCCGGATCTTTCAGCAACTCCTTCATCACGCCAAGCAGGTTTTCCACCTGGTCTGCCGCTATGCGGTAGAATCCGAATCGGCTTGGCTCCTTGCACTGGCGGAAGAAGTTTCTAAAGAAACTGTCCATCAAGTCACTGTTGCGGTCAAAACGCAGGAAGTCGGACGTGTTCTCCGCCTTGGCGGGTGCTCGCTTCGGTGTGCCGTCCCTGCTGAGTCCGGCGACGACGCTGATCTCGCCCGTCTTCTCGTCACGGACTACCAGCACGTCCTGTTCATCACTCTTTTTCTTTTGTACCATAATTGTAAATTTTTAATGGTGAATACTGTTGTTATTTGAATTTCTGATGAATGCGAGTCAAGTAATGCTCCACATTCTCTTTCTTGAATTCTTTGACATTATTCTCTACAAACTGCATCACATCCTCTTCCGTGTAGTAGGTTTTCTGCCCCAAACGCTTGTAGGGAAGCACTCCCAGACTGCGATAGCGTTGAAGGGAACGAGGGGAGATTTGAAATAAGAGGCAGAGGTCTTGGTTGTCAAGCAATTTTTCATTGATGGCAGAACTTCCTTTTTGCTCCGTCTCTCGTTCGTGTCTCAACATCAGCATGTCGTAGATGCCGTCTATCTTTTTGTGTAGATCATGGAGATATAACTCCAGTTTTCTCAATGTTCCATCTTCCATGCTCATGTTTCCTTTGCTATTGTTCGTTCCTCAACCATTCTTTCAATGGCTTCAACTTGGTATCGGCATTGATTACCAATTTTAATAAAATCAATGCGGTTCTCTGAGCGCATTCGCTGCAAGGTGCGTTTGCTCACACCAAGCATCTTAGCTGCATCGTCATTGGTCAACATCGGCTTCAATCCCTTACCCGTCAAGTTCTCTTGAAATGCCATTTTTGCCAATCGCACGTACTGGACTATTTCTGTCAACTGTTCTGTCAGCTTTTTGAAGGCTGCACTTTCCATTGTTATTACTTCCATTCTAATTCCGTTTGAAATGTTATATAATTCGTTGTTTTTATTTCTCGGCGGCAAAATTAAGCATTTGCGAAATACCCGTTTAACAACTCATTAATGACCCACGTATAATTTTCTTGATTTTTCTTGCCAAGCGGTCGGCAAACCCCAGAAAAGCACTGCCACAGTTATTCATTTTCATTGTTTTTCAACATACACACATTAACTTTGCACCCGAATTTGTTGAACCAATAAAACAGAGAATATGGAAGTAGTAACAATGGAAAAGAAGGCATTCGACTTGATGATGGCAAGATACGATGCCTTGGTAAAGAAAGTTGAGTTGCTGAAGCATAAGGCTAACGGCAAGCGTCTGAACAAATGGCTTACAGGTCATGAGGTCTGCCAGCAACTTCGCATCAGCCAGCGCACCTTACAAAAACTTCGTGACCGCCGTTTCTTGGGGCATACCCAGATAGGTCGCCAATTCTATTACTGCCCCGAAGAGGTCAAAGCCATCGTTCCGCTTATCGCCAGAATCAAATCGGTATAGCATAAAGCCAAACTCGCCCAAGGCAAAGCCGAAAACTTCACCCTGGGCGAGCCAACACATTTTATATTCACCACTTAATCCAAATTGTAAACAATGAACATGAACCAACTTCTTACGCATGAGAGCAAGTCGATAGACACCGCCATGCAATCCTTGAAGAAAGCCAACAACTGGCTATCCTCATTCATCGAGTCCTACAGCCCACCTTTGGACGGGGAGCGATACCTCACCGACAAGGAACTCTCCGAGCATTTGAAGCTTAGTCGCCGCACCTTGCAGGAATATCGCAAGCAAGGCATTTTGCCCTACATTATATTATGTGGCAAAACCCTCTATCCGGAATCCGAGATACAAGCACTTCTCACTGGTAATTACCGCAAGCCGATAATCGACGGCACTGTTTCATAAGAGGAGGGTACTGCTTCATAATAGTGAAACAAAAATAGCGTACAGGGTACAACGACAAAAATCGTTTCCTCTGTACGCTATTATTTATAAAGGTGTAGGAATCTTATTAAAAGATGAGAGATTCTAACTTGCACCTCTTGGCATCGTTCCGTTCATCACAATAATCATCGGATACTCGTGTTTTACTTGCTCTGCATGGCAATCCTTGCGGTTTACAACCTTACTGATAAACCATTGTCTGAACAACAAGGCTTGGTATGTATCCATTTGAAGTGCTATGGCGATAATCACTTCCATATCATAGACATGCGCAGAATATCCATTTTCAAGTTTGATGTATTGAGAATGCTGGAAATCTTTCAGCACACTTTGTTTCCAAATGCGCTTGATGGTATTCTTCACTGCTGTCCCTGTTACATTCAACAGTTCGGCAATCTCCCAAACTGTCATCCACACCTCACCATGATGTGGGGCGTAGA
>ENA-USUE01000955-USUE01000955.1-human-gut-metagenome-genome-assembly--contig:-NODE-955-length-13887-cov-7.245040_pt1 | contig 13887 bp, 9 predicted proteins | sample MGYA00250060_ERZ773396 | MGnify/ENA primary metagenome ERZ773396 (study PRJEB29103, sample SAMN06111989) | human gut metagenome | biome: human gut; feature: ankylosing spondylitis patient; material...
GGATCTGGTTACCATAAAAGGTCTCGTTATCACAATCGTTATGATAATTACGACCGTGACTGGAAAACTATTTTCAATCAGATGGACACTTTTTTGGAGAAAGCGGATTTCTTTTTGAATTTGGAAGCTATGGATAATTCTATTGCCATAGCTCTTCAAGTACTTCGTTCCATCGGTGAAAACTATGATGATGAACTTTTGTATGATGATGGTATTTCTTCTTCTGACTATTGTGAACAGGCAGGAGATTTGCTCCTGAAAGTGATTGAACATCCTAAAACCACTCAGGCACAAAAGATGGAGATACTTCAGGGCTTGCGTGAGATTGCTGAAATATCTATTTTTCGTGAATATGATCTTTATGATGTAGACGAATTGATGATGCAGATCAATCTTTCGATTCAACCGGCAGAAAAAGCGTTGGAATTGATTGATGAACTTCTTGAAGTAAGAAAGGGAACCTGTGATATCTATAAGTTAGTCCTTCGTAAGGTCAATCTGTTGTTAGAACAGAATGAAGAACAAAAGGCGGATGATACGATTCGTCAATATCTTTATCTGACTGAAATACGAAGAATGGAGGTTGATAAATTGATTGCCCGTTGCCAATATGATGAAGCCATTTGTTTGCTGAATGACGGAATAGAAATAGCGGAAAGAGAAATGCATTCTGGCACTGTGGGTGAATGGCTGAAAATGAAATTGGATATTTATGAAATAACTCATAGGGTTTCTGAGGTAATTGATACATGTCGTCTGTTGTTTGTGGTGGGTAGTGATAAATTGATATATTACAGCAAACTTAAAACTCTGGTACCGAAAGAACAATGGAAAAGTTTTCTGGATAGGATGATGAAAGAAGCCGAGTTAAGTGACTATTTTTCTTTTGTCGGAAATGATAAGGCTGAAATTTATGTGAAAGAAAAGGATAATGACAGCTTGTTCTCTTTGCTGTCGTCAGTCCGATACAATCAGTTGGAAGCATTGATGAAATATGCCCATTATTTGAAGGACACTCATTCTGAGAAATTGATTGCTATATATACTTCTTTATTGAATGATTATGCTGAACGGAATCTGGGACGGGAGCATTATGAATTTATAGCACGGGTATTATCCTGCATACGTAAACTAAACGGTGGACAGGCTGTTGTGAAAAGCTTGGTGGCAGAGTTCCGGATAAAATACAAACGTCGTCCGGCAATGATGGAAGTGTTGGGGAAGTTTTAAAAATAGTTTATCAGAATCTTTTTTAAAATTAGAAAGCCGCCTCCTCCGAAGCGGCTTTCCGTTTTTCTATCAGAACAAACTCCAAGCAACTGTCAGTCCGGCCATTACAATGGCGACCATACTCATCAGTTTAATCAGAATGTTCAAACTGGGTCCGGATGTATCTTTAAACGGGTCACCTACTGTGTCACCGGTAACCGTTGCTTTGTGTACTTCGCTTCCTTTACCTCCGAAATTACCTTCTTCTATAAATTTTTTCGCATTATCCCATGCGCCTCCCGCATTGGCCATAAAAATGGCAAGAACGAAGCCCGAGGACAAACCACCTATCAGCAGACCGATAACACCGGGAACACCAAAAATCAGTCCGGTAGCGATAGGGGCAATGATAGCCAGTAGAGAGGGGAATACCATTTCACGTTGTGCTCCTTTGGTGGATATTTGTACGCAACGGGCATAGTCGGGTTCTGCCTCTCCTGTCAGAATCCCTTTTATTTCACGGAACTGGCGACGCACCTCCTCTACCATGTGAGCGGCTGCTCGGCCTACGGCGTTCATGGTCAGACCGCAGAACAGGAATGCCATCATACTGCCCAAAAACATGCCGCTTAGCACTTTGGGGTTCATCAGGGTTACATCGTAATAAAGCATATAGTCAGTGAAACTGGCGTTATGAACATTTACGGTAATGCCGTTTGGTAATTCCAGAATGGTTTGCCCCAACCGGGTTAATCCGATACGGATTTCTTCTACATAGGATGCCAGCAGGGCCAGGCCGGTCAGAGCTGCGGAGCCGATGGCAAAACCTTTGCCTGTAGCGGCAGTCGTGTTACCTAACGAGTCGAGGGCGTCAGTACGTTTGCGTACTTCTTTGCCCAGTCCGCTCATTTCAGCGTTACCGCCGGCATTGTCTGCAATCGGTCCGTAAGCATCGGTAGCCAAGGTGATTCCTAATGTCGAAAGCATACCTACGGCAGCGATACCGATGCCATACAATCCCATGGAAATATTGGCAAAATCAAATCCTGAAGCGAGCCAGTAGGACAAGATGATACCGGTTACTACTGCCAGTACAGGGATGGTGGTGGAAACCATACCTAGTCCGATACCGGAAATGATAACGGTGGCCGGACCGGTCTTTCCACTTTCGGCCAACCGTTGTGTGGGTTTATACGATTGAGAAGTATAATATTCGGTGGAACGGCCGATAACGATACCTACTATTAATCCCACTACCACAGCAAAGGAAATGTTTACCCAATTTTCCAAACCTAATGCCCAAAGGATAAGGAAAGTGGCAACGACAATCAGTACCGAACTTAAATTGGTTCCTGTGGCTAATGATCCGAGTAATTCCTTCATTCCTGCATTTTCTTTAGTACGGACGGCAAAAATACCGATGATAGAGAGAACGATGCCCACTGCCGCAATCAGCATAGGTGCGATAACCGCTTTAAACTGCATCACGGTATCGTCCGAGCCAATAAAAGCGGCAGCACCTAAAGCGGCGGTAGCCAGAATAGAGCCGCAATAGGATTCGTACAGATCGGCGCCCATTCCGGCTACGTCACCTACATTGTCACCCACATTATCGGCAATGGTTGCGGGATTGCGGGGGTCATCTTCCGGAATACCGGCTTCCACTTTACCTACCAGGTCGGCACCTACATCGGCTGCCTTGGTATAGATTCCACCTCCTACACGGGCGAAAAGTGCTTGTGTGCTGGCTCCCATACCAAAGGTAAGCATGGTGGTTGTGATGACACATAATTTAGCAGAAGGGTTCAAGGCGTCTGTGGGAATGCAATAGTCCAATAATATGTACCAGAAAGAAATATCGAGTAGTCCCAAGCCGACAACGACCAACCCCATAACAGCTCCGCTACGGAAAGCTACACGCAGTCCTTTGTTCAGGGAGTGCTGGGCGGCATTGGCGGTACGTGCAGAAGCGTATGTAGCCGTTTTCATTCCTAAAAAGCCGGACAGTCCGGAGAAGAAACCGCCGGTAAGAAAAGCAATGGGCACCCACGGATTTTGTAAGTTGAAGCCGTATGCCATGATAGAAAACAGAATAACTAATCCCAGAAATACCAGCCCTACCACCTTGTATTGTTGTTTCAGATAGGACATGGCGCCCTGGCGCACATAAGAAGCGATTTTCTCCATCGTCGGAGTTCCTTCGCTTTCAAGCATCATTTGTTTGTAGAAATACCATGCAAGTACCAATGCCAAGAGGGAGGCAATGGGCACAATCCAGAATAGATACGTTTCCATACGCAGTATTGATTTAAAAGTTGGTTTTGCCCAAAGATAGCAAAAAATAAATGATATTCAATAGGATAGGTCGTATTTTTATCAATTAATATTTGCGGTGCTTTTCTAATTAAGTTTAGGGGGGAATAAATATCAATATCTGTAACTTGGAACACATGTACCTGTTCCTGTGTTTCGTCAAAACACGATGAAAGGTAAACAAGACGTTAAAAAACAGTTTCACCACAGATCAAATCTGTATAATCTGTGGTGAATTTAAAACTCAGGCTTTGTATTTACCATACAGCTTATCTATCAGATCAGCGCGTCCTATTTTGCGCAATTCATTGATGATGGCACGTCGTTCTTCGGGTTTATACCAGAAAAAGAACATCCGTTGAGCCAGTTTTTCTTTTGGTGTTTTAGCGGAAAATACCGGTTGCAACGTATATGGATGATAACCTGTGTACCAGGTTTCAGTGGCTACAGTCATCGGAGTAGGAGTAAAGTCCTGTACTTGTTCCAGATGGAAATCCAATTTCTTGGTGATCACTGCCAGTTCTGCCATATCTTCTTCCGTACATCCGGGATGGCTGCTTATAAAATAAGGTATAATCTGCTGCCGCATATTCAACTCCTTATTTATTTTGTCGAAAGTCTTTTTGAAGTCATAAAATTGTGAAAACGAAGGTTTCCTCATGATTTGCAGCACTTGGTCGCTGGTATGTTCCGGAGCCACTTTCAAGCGCCCGCTGACATGATGGGCTATCAGTTCGCGGGTATATTCAGCCGTACTTCGGTTTACTGCCGGATCTTTGCTTTGATATTGTAACAGGTCATAGCGTACACCGCTTCCGATAAAGCTTTTCTTGATACCGGGAAGTGCGTCTACCGAATGATAAATATCCAATAAGGGGCGATGGTCCGTGTTCAAATTGGGACATACTTTGGGATGGATACATGACGGCCGTTTGCATCGCCGGCAAATTTTCTCATCTTTACCACGCATGGCATACATGTTGGCGCTAGGTCCTCCCAAGTCACTCAGATAGCCTTTGAAATCAGGCATTTCAGTTATGGCTCTCACTTCTCTTAAGATACTCTCTTTACTTCGGCTTACAATAAATTTCCCTTGATGGGCGGAAATGGTACAAAAGGCGCATCCGCCAAAACAACCACGGTGCAGATTGACCGAGAATTTAATCATGTCGAATGCGGGAATGCGTTTTCCTTTATATTTAGGATGAGGCATACGCGTATAGGGCAAATCAAAAGAATGATCCAGTTCGCCTTGGCTCATTGGAGGATAAGGCGGATTGACTACTACTGTTTCATTGCCTGTATCTTGCAAGATGCGGGAGGCTTCGTACTTGTTGCTTTCCTCTTCAATGAAGCGGAAGTTCTCGGCTTGTTTCTTTTTATCTTTCAGGCATGCTTCATGAGAGTGTAGGATGATATCTGGCTTTTCGTTCACACACTCAATTACAGAGTGCTCGGACGGAACTGATCCTTTCTTACGGATAAGGTAAGCCGTTTGTGGTATATCGTGGGGAATATCCTTTTGTAAGGGTAGATGGGCTCCGTCCTGACTGTCTTTGCTTTCTTTCATTCTCTTGCAAAGTTCCGTAATCGGCTTCTCTCCCATTCCATAGATCAATAAATCGGCTCCGGAATCTATCAGAATTGATTTACGCAGGCAGTCCTGCCAGTAGTCATAATGGGTGACACGGCGCAAAGATGCCTCTATACCTCCCAGAATGACAGGTACGTCGGGATAGATTTTCTTTAAAATCTGTGTATAAACGATGCTGGGATATTCGGGACGCATGTCGTGGCGGCCGTCGGGAGTATAAGCATCCTCGCTGCGCAAACGCTTGTTGGCAGTGTATTTGTTTACCATGCTGTCCATACATCCGGCGGACACACCGAAAAAGAGGCGTGGACGTCCCAGCTTCTTAAAATCGCGCAGGTCATCACGCCAGTTGGGTTGAGGCACAATGGCCACTTTCAAACCTTGCGCCTCTAATAATCTTCCAATTACTGCCGGACCAAATGAAGGATGATCTACGTAGGCGTCACCGCTGAACAAGATTACGTCCAGTTCATTCCATCCGCGCATCTCTACTTCTTTCTTGGTTGTCGGCAACCAGTCTGTAAGTTTGTATTCTTTCAATGATAAATACTGTTTTTTTTGTTTTGCTACAGAGAACACAGAGATTGTTTATTATATCTCTTCTTCATCTTTATTTTTCTCTTTCTCCCATTGGATATAAAGCAGAATGAGTTGATGAAGTCCGAAAGCTTTCATGTTATTATGATAAATTACATCGATACAAAGGTCGAGCAGCTCTTTATTGTTTCCTTCCTCGCTGGTTATCAGTGAACGGATATTCAACTTCAGTTTCTCCAGCACCGACTCGTCCACGATACCGTTGCTGTCTATCAGATGCTGGAATAAAGCATATTTCTCAATAGTTTGCAGGTTCTCTTCTGAGATTTCCATGCTGCGTGTGCCGGAGGCATTAGTCTGTATAGTGTACATAGTCGTTTTATTTTAATGGTTTATACGGACAAAGTTAGGCGTTTTTATGAAATAACCTCTTATTTGCCCTTTTATTTTCGTTTAAAAATATCACTTGCTGCCAAAGAAGCCCAGGATGGCACTCATTACCCGTGCTCTTTCCTTCACTCCCTGAATGCTTTCAAAGGGGAAACCCAGGACAAAAGTCCGATATTTGCCTTTATAGGCGATACCGGCACTGTAACTGCCCGGATTATATACAAAAGCGGAGTAAGCAGGGGCTATCGGGGTCAGACAGTCGGGAGCGGGTACGGCGTATGTTTGCTCGTTGATAGTGCGGGGAATACTGAAACGGGTGTTGGCTCCATATATTTCTCCCGAAGTGGAATTTATCATGCTGCCTCCGAAACTATATTTTAATATGTTTTCGGTGAAGTTCAGTGCTGTGGGACTGTTCATGTTGCTTCCTATATACGAGCCGCTGAGCATCAGGTTGCCGCCTCCTTGACAATAGGTTGTGAGCAACTGTTGCAATGTGTGGGAGAAAGGACGCCTGTCGGCTCCGAATATCAGGTCTGTAATGGGGTAATCTGCCAGCCGGACAAAACCATTTTCAACGGCTTCATCACTACACGATACAAAAGAGTATCCTCCGGCTGCCTGGATGGCTTTTCCATGAATGAACGGATAATCGAAAGTATTTCCGGCTATCAACATTCCTTCCAGTTCGCTGCCGCTATATCCCAGCCCGTCTTTAGTCTCCCGTCCTATGCGGCTGCGGTCGAAGCTTTGTTGCGTTCCGCAGAAGGCGGGTGTATTTATATAAGGTATTCCCGGATCCGTATTCAAGTCAAAGCCTTGCAAGAAAGGAGATTCTACGGTAGCAGGTCCGCTTAAACGGTCGAATCCGTTGACTATCAAGATTGTTCCTTTACTTTTCTTTGCCTGATAGGCTGACAGGATTTCGGAAGGAAAACTTTCTCCGCCCTTGTTGACTGCGGTTACTTTGAAACTATATACCAGTCCCGGTTCGGCTTCGAAGGTATATTCAGTACCGCGTACTAACGTTCCATTGTCAAATCCACCATGTCCCAGACGGGTATAGACTATGTATTGTTGAGCTTTGGCAGTCGGTTCCAACGGGTCGTCTACCGCTTGCCAAGTTAGTTGGAAGGTGTTTTTCCTACTTCCGGAGTGAATGGCAAAGTTATTTACCGGTAAAGGTTGGACTACGTAATCCGTCCCATGCATGGTACTCAGGTATTTTAGTATGGATTTGTAAACAGAACGTCCTACGGTAAACTTGAAACGCGGATCGTGCCCCAATTTCAAATCGGCGAAGTTCTGGTGGGAGAGGAGTTCCAGAATCATCGAGGGAACGGCAGGCAGACGGGTTTCGCTGTAATTGCGGTTCCACAGGCTGCGGCGTTGCCACCGGATACCGAATTGGGCGGAGATATCCTGTTGCAGACCGGTCAGTACCATGTCCGCCAAGTCGCGGGAAGCATAACGGGAGATACCGGTGTTCAGTTCACCATTATTATAATCGGTGGTATAGATACCCAGCGTGCCTATTAAATCATCTTCTTTGGAAAAACCTGCATCGCTGTGCACTCCCAAGGTCATTTCAAAAGGAACGCCCAATCCCTTCTCCTTTGGATTGTACACAGAATTTCCGCTGAGATAGTTTATTATCCGGCTGCGGGCGTTTATATCATCGGTATAGTCATTCTTACCTTCGCTGGGACTGTAAACCGAATAAGGAAAACCCGACCATTGTGCGGCATAGCGTGCCCCTTCCAGATAACGGGGCAGGCCGCTGGTTTTTCCACCGCGCGATATGTTTCCCATTCCTCCGCCAAAACGAACGGCATCGGCGCATACCACTCCTTTTTGTCTGCTCTCATTACTTAGTACCACCATACCGTAATCGTTGGTTCCTTTGTCGAATTCAAAAGTGCCCAGATAAACCCAGGTTCCTCCCCCTATTTGTTGGTTGACCAGAAATTCGGTGACACCCCCTTTATGGAAAACCAGATATTTAGCGTCACTCACACTTCCGGGTAAAGTCTGATAAGTCACATAGACGGCATATTTTCCAGTTTCGGGAATATGGGGAATCCATTGTGCAAAGGCTTTTTCCGGTTTTTTCTCGGTGGAGGCAAAGCGGGCTGTACCTTCTTCAAAAGGATTTTGTCCGTCCCGGTAAACCAATCGTTTTTGAGCGAATGCTGGGGTGGGGGCGGTTTTCCATTTACCTTTCCGGCTTTTTATCTCCTGATAGATGCAACCTTGGGGATGGGTATCATTATCCACAATCACCTCATTGCGTTGCCAGTCACGTTCACGAGGGGTATAAACTATGGCTCCCGCATTTTCCAGCATGGGTATAATATAAGGTATGACGAATGATTGGGTGAACAAGTCTTCTGTGGTACAGAACAGGCGGGGACGTTGCCATTCCCAACATCCCTTGTCCTTTTTATAATATTTTCCGTGGCTTTGCCAAAGGGCGATGTGTCTGCCTTCCAGTCCTTTGCCGGCAGTAAAGGGGCGGGAAATATTTTTTACCCATGGTTCACCTTTATAATCTGTCCGTTGCCATAAGCGGCTTTTGTCCTGTTTCTTCCTCAGATAGTTGGGAATCAGGTCTTCGATTGATTTGCTATCGGCATAGATGGTTATATCGTAATAATTTACAGGACCGGGTAGGCTTTGTCTAAGTAACCGGTAGATAGCTTCTGTCTTTTCGGGGGTAAACGGTTGGTAGCCGAAGCTGGGGCTGGCATATACATTCAGTCTTTTTTTGTCATGATTTACTTCATAACGGTCTAATTTACACTTACCTATGTTGGCATAAGATGTTTCGTACCGGGTGAAAAAGTCTTTTAGACGTTGTTCCACATTACCATCTAACCCTTGTGCCAAAGTGTGTGATATTCCTGCCATTACCAGCAGGAAGGACAAAAATATCTTTTTCATGTTGTTTTCTTCTTTATTTATGGTTGCGAAGTTAGGAATTTTTGTTAGTTTTGTCATTCTAACTAATCTATAATGAACCTAAATGAAACGAATTATCTTTAATTTCTGCTTCGTATGGCTGGCTGTTTCCGCTTTTGCCGGAAGTAAGGTAGTCGAAATGCGAAATTATGGTCTGGTACCGGACACACACGAGAATCTTTCACCCAAATTGCAGAAGGCGTTACAAGACATCAAGTCTCAAGTTGCTTTGGGTGATAAGGTCACTCTGCTTTTTGAATCCGGACGTTACGATTTCCATCCTGAAGGGGCGGCTGTCCGTGAGTATTATATTTCCAATCATGATCAGGACAATCCGAAAACGGTAGGTTTCCCTTTGGAGGATTGGAAGGGGCTGACGGTGGACGGACAGGGCGCCGATTTTATCTTTCATGGACGTATGCTTCCACTTTCTCTGCTTCGTTCAGAGAATTGTACTTTGCGTAATTTCAGCATAGATTTTGAGACTCCTCATATTGCTCATGTCAAGATATTGGAAAGCGGAGAGGAGGGAATTACTTTTGAACCTGCCGCATGGGTGAAATGCCGTATCAATGAGAAAGGTTTTTTCGAAGCATACGGTGAAGGCTGGTCCAGTGCTCCCCAGGGAGGGATTGCTTTTGAAGAAAAGACAAAGCGTCTGGTATACCGCACCAGTGACTTATGGTGTCCTATGGAAGGATTGAAGGAAATCTCTCCACGTGTCTACCATGCTCCTCAATGGAAAGACGCCCGGTTGAAACCGGGGACAGTGGTGGCTCTTCGTACTTATTATCGTCCTGCTCCGGGTATATTCTTGTCCAATGATAAAGACACCCGTTTGCAGAATGTGAAAGTGCATTATGCCGAAGGTATGGGACTGCTGGCCCAGTTATGTGAAAATATCACGTTGGATGAATTCAGCGTTTGTCTTCGTGGCGATAAGGATCCGCGTTACTTTACCACGCAGGCGGATGCTACCCATTTCTCCAGTTGCCGGGGGAAGATTGATTCTCGCAACGGGTTGTATGAAGGAATGATGGATGATGCGATTAATGTACATGGTACTTATTTGAAAATCAAGCAACGCCTTGATGACCATACGGTGATTGCCCGATACATGCATCCGCAAGCATACGGATTCGAATGGGGCGTGAATGGCGATGAAGTACAATTTGTACGTTCCGCCACCATGGAACTGACCGGTGGAAAGAACCGGGTGAAGGAAATCCTGCCCAATGACAAAGATACGGTGAAAGGTGCAAAAGAATATCGTATCACTTTTGCCGAGCCTTTGGATGCGGAGATTACGGATAAAGAAGGTTTCGGCATTGAAAACCTGTCCTGGTGTCCGGAAGTTTATTTTGCGGATAATGTCATTCGTAATAATCGAGCACGCGGTACGCTGTTCAGCACTCCCCTGAAAACGGTGGTAGAGCGTAACCTGTTTGATCATACATCAGGAACAGCCATATTGCTGTGCGGTGATTGTAACGGCTGGTTTGAAACGGGAGCTTGCCGGAATGTGCTGATTCGTAACAATCGTTTTATCAACGCATTGACTAATATGTTCCAGTTTACGGAAGCTGTTATCTCTATTTATCCGGAGATTCCCGATTTGGAGCATCAGAAAAAATATTTCCATGGTGGAAAAGGAGAAAAAGGAGTAGTGATTGAAGATAACTATTTTGAAACCTTTGACCGCCCTGTCCTTTTTGCAAAATCCATTGACGGATTGATCTTTAAAAACAATGTGATCCGCCAGAATACGGATTATCCGGCTTTTCATCATAACAAGTCCCGTTTCCGCTTGCTTCACACCCGGAATGTGAAGATAGAGAAGAATAATTTTGAGGATGGGGATGAGAGTATAGCAAGAGAATAGATACAAATAACACTGATTATGCGGGTGAAAATACAATCCGCATAATCAGTGTTTTCATATCTGAAGAACTACAACGGAAGGGTTATTCTACTTTTCCGATGCTGAAGTTTTCAGGATATTTGCCTTTGAAATTCTTATAATACAATTTGACTTCACGCATATCCTTGTCCAAATCACCGCTGGGATGTATTACCTTTTCGGCTGTGATGCATTTCTTCTCGTAGTCGATAGCTACCAGAATAATAGGCAGACCGGCCCCTTGCGCAATATAGTAAAACCCTTTCTTCCAATTGGGATTGGCTTTGCGTGTTCCTTCCGGAGTGATAGCCAGATGGAATTTTTGACTCGATTTGGCAATTTTAATCATCTGGTCCACCAATGAAGTCTTGCGGCTACGGTCTACGGGAATCCCTCCCATCCAGCGGAAAATAGGGCCTAGAGGCCAGAAGAACCAGTCTTTTTTCATCATAAAACCGGTTTCGCGACCTATAGCTCCCATAAACAGTTTGCCTATGAACAAATCCCAATTGGTGGTATGCGGTGCGGCACAGATAATATATTTGTCATAATCGGGAACGGATACTTTAGTCTTCCATCCCAATAGTTTGTAGTAGATAAAACCACAAATAGCTTTTTTCATTCCTTAAATCTTATGCTTTTGTAGCTTTAGCCAGTTCGTCTGCAACCACTTTTATTTCTTTGTTCAAATCCTCATTCAGTTTCTTGTAGAAACCTTTTACGTTACCCGGTTCAGTGTGACTGATGCGTATAATCAGTTTGATCACATTGTGTACAGAGTTGCAAACTACTTCACGGTTAACACCTTCCATCAAACTGACTAAAAACAAATCACTTGCTATATTGGTTATTTTTTTCTTTAAATTTCTTCTACTTGCCATAAATGTAATGTTTTAAGTTAATACATAATTCTAAATTCGCGGTAAAGGTAATATTTTTATTTGTATACGTTTTCATATTTGCGAAAAAAGAACGAAATTTGCACGTGAATTATAAATGAAATTATACACCTTTAAATAGAATAATAGAATATGACTAAAAGTGCATTACAAATTGCCAGAGCTGCTTATCAGCCCAAACTTCCTAAAGCGTTGAAAGGCGCTGTAAAAGTAAAGGAAGGTGAACCTACACAGTCAGTTGCTGACCAGGAAGCTATCAAAGCCTTGTTCCCTAACACTTACGGCATGCCGTTGATTCAGTTCGTTGAAGGCGAAGCTGTCAATATGCCTGCCATCAACGTAGGTGTCATCTTGTCTGGTGGACAGGCTCCCGGCGGACACAATGTTATTTCCGGTTTGTTCGACGGTATCAAAGCATTGAACAAGGACAGCAAACTGTATGGTTTCATTCTGGGCCCCGGTGGTTTGGTAGACCATAATTATATGGAACTGACTTCCGATATTATCGACGAATACCGCAATACCGGTGGTTTCGATATCATCGGTTCGGGACGTACCAAACTGGAAAAGGTAGAACAGTTTGATAAAGGTCTGGAAATCATCAAGGAATTGGGCATCAAGGCATTGGTAATTATCGGTGGTGATGACTCAAACACAAACGCTTGTGTATTGGCAGAATACTATGCTGCGAAGAACTGCGGTGTTCAGGTTATCGGTTGTCCGAAGACTATCGACGGTGACTTGAAGAACGAGATGATTGAAACTTCTTTCGGTTTTGATACGGCTTGTAAGACTTACTCTGAAGTAATCGGTAACATTCAGCGTGACTGTAACTCTGCCCGCAAATACTGGCACTTTATCAAGCTGATGGGACGTTCGGCTTCTCATATCGCTTTGGAATGTGCTTTGCAGGTTCAACCTAACGTATGTATCGTTTCAGAAGAAGTGGAAGAGAAGAACATGTCATTGGATGATGTGGTTACTTACATTGCTCAGGTGGTGGCTAACCGTGCCGCACAAGGCAATAACTTCGGTACAGTGTTGATACCTGAAGGTTTGATCGAATTCATCCCCGCAATGAAGAGATTGATCGCTGAATTGAACGACTTCCTGGCTGCTAACGCATCAGAGTTCGCATTGATCAAGAAATCTCACCAACGTGAATATATCATCTCCAAGCTTTCTAAGGAAAACTCGGAAATCTATGCTTCTCTGCCCGAAGGCGTTGCACGTCAGCTTACTTTGGATCGTGACCCGCACGGAAACGTACAGGTATCACTGATTGAAACAGAAAAGCTGTTGTCTGATATGGTAGCCGTTAAATTGGCTCAGTGGAAAGAAGAAGGCAAGTATGTAGGTAAATTTGCCGCTCAGCATCACTTCTTCGGTTACGAAGGACGTTGCGCTGCTCCGTCAAACTTCGATGCTGACTATTGCTACTCGTTGGGTTACACCGCTTCTATGTTGATTGCCAACGGCAAGACCGGTTATATGTCTTCTGTACGTAACACTACTGCTCCTGCCGAAGAATGGATTGCAGGTGGTGTGCCTATCACAATGATGATGAACATGGAACGTCGTCACGGTGAAATGAAACCGGTTATCCAGAAAGCGTTGGTAAAATTGGACGGTGCTCCTTTCAAGGCGTTCGCCGCACAGCGTGAACGTTGGGCTATTGAAACAGACTATGTATATCCGGGTCCTATCCAGTACTTCGGTCCTACAGAAGTTTGTGACCAGGCAACCAAGACATTGCAGTTGGAACAAGGAAAATAATTTTTTCTTATTTCTATAAAGCATAAAGGAAACCCATCGGGGCTGATTGTAAAACCATTCTCCCGATGGGTTTTATTGCATAGTATGTGGGAATAGGTAAGGTAAAAACAGCTAAATAGGATAAAATGGTAAGAGCGAAAAGCACACGTCCTGCCCCTGTTAAAAAAAAGGCAGTCGCGAAACCTGTCCGCCGGACCACACAGCGGAAGGCGAAAAAGAAACCGCAAAGAGAGATGCCGTCATGGCTTCGGTATGTCATTGCGGGAATTATTGCTTTTTTATTCCTTGCCGCTTTCTTTTATTTCTTT
>ENA-USUE01000970-USUE01000970.1-human-gut-metagenome-genome-assembly--contig:-NODE-970-length-13748-cov-15.531709_pt1 | contig 13748 bp, 10 predicted proteins | sample MGYA00250060_ERZ773396 | MGnify/ENA primary metagenome ERZ773396 (study PRJEB29103, sample SAMN06111989) | human gut metagenome | biome: human gut; feature: ankylosing spondylitis patient; material...
AGGTTGCTGCCGATTATTGTTTCTATAAAAGAAAAAGAGACCGAACTCTAAAAAAATCTTTTGGGTCGCCCCCATTGATGATAATATTTTATAAAAACAAAGTGGAGCTGGAGGGATTCGAACCCTCGTCCAAACGAGGAACTAATGAGCTTTCTACATGCTTATCTTCGCTTTGATTGTCGGGTATGAACAAGACCGAAGCCACCAATTCATACCTTAGCCTTTAAAATTTCATGGGCGGCACAAGGCCGGCTACCCACTATTTCCGATATTATTGCACCACCGTTTCGGAACGCTTCGGAACAACAGCAACCGGGTGATGTCTTGTCTCCACAACTGTTGCGGAGATTAAGCTAATCTACTATACTTCGATTAAGCAGCAAGAGCGTAGTTATTTTCGCCAGTTAAATTTTTGATGTCTGAGATTATAGAGCAAGCCATCCACGCTCTGCATGCTTACACACCATTTCTACCCGCTGTCAAAACCGGTCAGCCCCGTAGATTTGTGTACCGTAAAATATTATTGATTTTTACGGACTACAAAGATATGCTTTTTGATAATAGTAGCGAACAGAGTTTTAATTTTTAACTTTTCAGCAACATAATCATTTTTATTGCCAAATCAAAAAATACGATCTTTCCGTTTGCATTTTGCGATATGTCCGATTCCGCCCTGCTCAGTTCATTCATCAATGAAATAATATTACGTTCGTGTATGAACGGTGCGAAACGTGTTGAAAATTGTTCTTCCCTACTATTTAAATAGCTGATTTCGGGAATATGAAGATTATAAATATAATTTTCCCGTAACATACGTTGAGTATAAGCCAGAAAACGTTTTTCTTTTTCTCTTCCCATATCGGCAGCCTCTTCACTCCAGACCTTTAAATCTTTTATTTTTCTGCCGTAGGCCAGACGCATGAGGCGCACGAAAAGGTCGAAGAAATATTGATTTTCTTCTGAAAGCTGTATCGTTTCCAGAGCTTTAATAAAATTTCCGTTTGCAATGTGTGCCACAGCATCGGCATCTTGTTGTCCTAAGGAGTATCGCCTTTGCAAGGCTTCCGATATTTTTTCGGGTGAAACGACCCGCATATTAATGCGTTGTGAACGGGAGAGTATAGTACCCAATATTTTATCGGGTTGATTGCTGACCAACAAAAAAACGGTCTTTTCGTAAGGTTCTTCCAGTATTTTCAGCAATTTGTTGGCACACACGGGATTCATTAATTCGGGTAACCAGATAATCATGATTTTATAATCCGATTCATAAGTTTTGAGACTTATTTTCCGAATAATTTCACGGCTTTCGTCAGCATAGATGCTTACTTGGGAATTTTCCGCATCGATATAAGAAAGCCACTGTTCCAATGAAAGATACTGATTTTCGGAGAGACATTTGCGCCATTCATCTATATAGTCGTCGCACAAACGTTTTTTCTTTTTTTCATTCTTATAAATCGGAAATACAAAGTGAACGTCGGGATGCATGACCGAACTGAATTGTTTGCATGACGGACACACACCACAAGCATCATCTTCACCCCTGTTCGTGCATTGTATATATCGGGCATAAGCAAGAGCCAAAGGTAATTTCCCGATTCCCTCAGGCCCGCAAAACAGTTGGGCATGAGCTATTTGTCCGGATTTTACAGAATGTATCAATCTTTTCTTTACCTCATCTTGTCCGATAATATCTTTGAAAAACACGATAATTACCTCCTTCTTATTGTTTTAATATACTTGCCGTGCTACACGTTTTACACTTTCGGTAGCCATCATCGAGTAAAAGTGGATGCTTGGTACACCTTTTTCTTTTAGTTCCTTAGCTTGTAATATACACCATTCTACGCCAACCTCTTTAGCCTCTTCATCGGTTTTGCATTTTCTTAATTCAGAGGCCAGTGCCTCAGGAAGATCGACGTGGAAAACCTTGGGTAGAACCGTAAGTTGATTGCGGAAGTTTATGGGTTTGATGCCCGGAATAATGGGTACATCGATACCTTCGCTCTTGCAACGGTCGACAAAAGAAAAGTATTTTTCATTATCAAAAAACATTTGCGTTACGATATATTCTGCTCCTGCTTTTACTTTTTCTTTAAGCCAGAAGAGGTCTGAATCGGGATTGGGAGCTTCATCATGCTTTTCCGGGTATCCTGCTACACCATAAGAAAACGGAGTATTTATGAGGGACATTTTGCTTCCGTCCAGAAAGTATCCTTCATTAAACCGGTTTACTTGGGCCTGCAGATCGATAGCGTGCGCATGCCCTTCGGGAGTCGGAATAAATCTGTTTTCATGTTTTGCTTTATCTCCTCGCAAAATCAGCAAGTCGCATATTCCCAGAAAACTCAGGTCTATCAAGGCGTATTCCGTTTCACTTTGAGTAAATCCGCTGCATATTATATGGGGAACGGCGGGAATTTGATATTTATTCTGAATAGCGGCAGCTACTGCAACAGTTCCGGGCCGGGTGCGGACAGCCACACGCTTATATAATCCCCCTTCCATATCTTTATATAAAAATTCGCTTCGATGGGTCGTGATATTGATATATTTGGGATCGAATTCCCGTAATGTATCTATCGTATTGAAAACTTTTTCGATACTGTTCCCCTTCAGAGGGGGAAGCACTTCAAAAGAAAATGCGGTCGTAGGACTGTTTTTTATTAAATCTATGACTTTCATTGACATGCTATTTGTTTTTCACAAAAGTAATATTTTTAGGTAATATGTCTATACAAAAGTATGAAATATAGATTTGAGAATAGATTAATTGTGAAATTGTGTTTCTGATATTTCGATTATTTACTATAACAATTAAATATAGTTAATTATATGTCGATTTTTTGTTTATTTGTTTGCGTAAATAGAAATATGCCGTACATTTGCAATGTGTTTTTCATGGTATTAGATTTAAGGTTAACGAAGATTGGTTGTCGGGATGACAACCATTTTTTTATCTCTACTTTTCAGTTTGCTAAAATCAAAAAATTAGTTTTATAGTCTGTTTGAATTTCCCGATAGCGAAAAATTATTCGGTTCTCTTTGCGTTTTCTTTCAGTCTGTTCCCTTTTGAACAAAAATATCCGGAAATTGTCTTTTGCTACCGAGGCAGGCAAATTGGCATGTTTGCTTAAATCGATTTTGTAGGATGCCGTTTTTTTACTTTGTAGGAGTAAATTCTCAATTTGTTGAATAAACAAGATTATTTTAATGTAAGATAGGGGAGGATATGCTCTTAATTTGCATTTAATATTTTTTTAATTATTTGCTAATACGAATAACTTGAAAAAATTAATGCTTCTTTTATCTCTTTGTAAAACAAAAAGGCTTGTTGCAAAAATGTCGTATTATGCGTATTGACAATCAGTAAGAATTTAATGTTTAACTAAAAGTAAATCGAAATAACATGAGAAAGATGTTACTGACGGTATCGCTTGTTTTTATTGCTTTTATAAGTGCTTCGCAACTCAGAGCAAATAATGAAGCGAATACTTTAACAGAAGGAGTAAATAACCGCTCTTGCGAAAAAACTTATCGTTTTTTTACGGATGAAGATTTGAGGAATGTAGAAGCCTCTGCTAAAACCGAATGGGGTACTAAAATTGTCGGTATGTTGAAAGAAAGAGTCGATGAACGTGTCCGTTACGGTTTTGACATTCCCGATAAATCGACTGGGCGTAGTCAGAACTATATTTGTCCTGTACATAAAAAGCTGTTTAAATTCGAGCTTGACAAGCCTCATGACCACTATTGTCCCGATTGCGGAAAATCTTATAAAAGTGACTTTTTCGATGCTTGCTGGCGCAATATCTATCAGCATAATATGCAATATTTTATTGTCGATTGCGGTTATTTATATTTAGCTACAAAAGACAAAAAATATTTTGATTACCTAAAGGAAATCTTCTTGGAATATGCCGATAAATATCCGCAATATCCGGTTTATACAAAAGAGCAAGTTGCTAAATCTTATTATCTGGGCAGAATGTTTGAACAGTGGTTAGAAGATGCCATGTGGTTTTCCGATGTTTGTCCGATTTATGAAATCATAAGGGATGGTCTGACACAGCAAGAGAGAGAAAAAATAGAGAAAAATCTGTTTCAGGAAGCTGCCGATATGATTACGGCCCGTCGTGGACAGCACAATTGGCAGGCTTGGAATAATGCTATGCGAACATCGTTGGCTGTAACCTTAAAAAATGACGAGATGATGGATTATGCGGTTAACGGCAGTGTCGGCTATATCGAAGAGTTCAAAAAGATGGTTTATGATGACGGCTGGTATAAAGAAGCTTCGCGCGGGTATCACTATTTCCCGCTTAAGGCTCTTTTGCAGACGGCAAATGCAGCAAGGGCTTGCGGTATAGATCTTTATAATGAGAAACTGAAAAGTATGCTTACGGGTGTTGTTAAAGCAATGTATCCGAACATGACTTTTCCTGCTCATAATGACGGGGGATATATGTCCGATATTTCAAATCAGGATTTTTTATATGAGATGGGATATTCCCGCTTCAAAGATCCTTTTATCTTGCAAATCTTAGCAAAAGTCTATGCGACCAAAGATCGGAATTCGGCATTGGCTTTACTGACGAATGTCGATATTAAACCGGATAAGACGCCGTTGAAACAAGATAGTTATCTGTTTGATGATACGGGAATTGCAATTTTGCGTTCAGGAGATAATACGTTGGTCTTCCGTTATGGTTTTAGTGATGGAGGGCACAGTCATCCCGACCGGCTTTCGGTTACGTTACACAATGGGGAGAAAGAGATTCTTACCGATTGCGGAACGTATAGTTATGCACAACCGGCCTATTTGGGATGGCAAAAGCGGGGATTGTCTCATAATCTCGTGTTGGTCGACGGCCAAGATATGCAGATCAGGGGAGCTAAGACTGCCGGTCGTTTATTATCGTTCGATCCCGATAAAAACGGGGGAGTTGCTTCCGCTGTATTGGATAATAATGGTTATCCCGGAGTGAAGTTGACACGTACGGTGAAACTTGACCACAATAAATTTATAGATCGGTTCGAGGCGCAGTCTGAGGAAGAACACACCTATGATTATGTTCTGGCTTTATCTGATAAGCCGGAACTCGGAGACGGCTTTGTAGATGCTCGTCTCGAAGGTAAATCTCCGGCTTATGAATTTATAAAAGGAGTAAAATCGAAAATTTACAAGAACGGTATCGTGACCTTTAAAGCCGGAACAACTAAATTTGAGATTAAGAATACCTATAAAACTCCTATTGAAGTTTTTTGGGCAGAAGCACCGGATATTATGTACGGTAGTTCCGAGAAAGATACGCATACAATAAAATCATATATGCTTGTGGTGCGGACCAAGGGAAAAAATCTTTCTATAAGTAGTGATATAATATTGGGTAAAAAACGTTAGTAAAACCGTAGCGCAAAAAGTATTTGTTGGTAAAAAGACTGTTCAGAAAATAACTGATAACTATTTTCTGAACAGTCTTTTTATATAACAGATTATCGATATTGAAGTAAATTGGTCTAATTGTTATATTAATTGACAGATTTTTTGCAAAAAAAGAAAATCGGTATTTTTAATTTTGTTATAGTTTTATATCAACATGAAATTAGAGTTGTTTCATTTTGTTTGACAAGTATGTTCTAATTAAATGTATAAAATCAAATTATAAGATATCATGAAAAAATTGCTCGTTTTACTTTTATTTTTTATCCCATTCGGATTATTTGCTCAAGAATCGGTAACACGAAGTGAAGATGGTAAGAGTTTGATCGTTCAACCCAAAAAACATGTAGCTTTTTTTGATGCTGACAGTGTGAGAATATCTATGAAGATGTTTAATGATTCGTTGGCAACATTAAAATATATTATCTCCTCAAGAAATGTAGAGGATACTACAGCTTTTCTGTTGACAAGAAAAATTCCTAAAAATTATCGGGAATGTATCGGTGAAAAACTGCCCGATTTGGAGATTGAAGATTTAGCCGGGAATAAACTAATGGTCGGGGAAAATAAGAATATCTCATTAATTGTTTTTTGGAGTATCTATTGTTCTCCCTGCATTAAAGAGCTCAAAATATTAGACGCTCTCAGCGAAGAATATCCCGAGACCGATATTTTTGCCATTACAGGTAATAGTCGGGACACAGTCCGTTCTTTTATGCAAAAGCACAATTTTAAATGGGAAAATATTCATCTTATCCCGGATTGCAGCTATGAGGAAAAATATCCTATTTTCAGCGATATACAAGTCATTCCGTTTAGTGTGATTGTAGATCGTAATTTGGTAATAAAAGATATATTTGTCGCAGAAGGAATGCACAGGATGCTGACCGTTTTGGATTCATTGAATGAAGAATATGAATAAATCTATGAGAGTTAATTAAATATTGGATATCATGAAAAAATTGCTCGTTTTACTTTTGTTTTTTACCCCATTCGGATTATTTGCTCAAGAATCAGTAACGCAGAGTGAAGATGGTAAAGGCCTGATCGTTCAGCTGAAAAAACATATAGCCTTTTTTGATGCTGACAGTGTAAGAATATCTACGGAGATGTTTAATGATTCGTTGGCAACATTAAAATATTTTATGAGCTCAAGAAATGTAGAGGATACTACAGTTTTTCTGTTGACGAGAAAATTTTCTAAAAATTATCGGGAATGTATTGGAGAAAAACTGCCCGATTTGGAGATTGAGGATTTAGCCGGAAATAAACTAACGGTCGGGAAAAATAAGAATATCTCGTTAATTGTTTTTTGGAATATCTATTGTCCTCCCTGCATTAAAGAGCTCAAAATATTAGACGCTCTCAGAGAAGAATATCCCGAGACCGACATTTTTGCCATTACAGATAATAGTCGGGACACAGTCCGTTCTTTTATGCAAAAGCACAATTTTAAATGGGAAAATATTCATCTTATCTCGGATTGCAGCTATGAGGAAAAATACCCGCTCTTTAAAAAAATACAGATAGCTCCGTTCAGTGTAATTGTAGATCGTGATCTGGTAATAAAAGACGTGTTTGTCGCAGAAGGAATGCGCCGGATGCTGACCGTTTTGGATTCATTGGATAAAGAATCTGAATAACAATCTATGAGAGTCAATTAAAATATGATATATCATGAAAAAGCTGACAGTTTTATTCTTTTTGTGTATTATACCTTTTATTGCAAATGCGACCATTTCTGAGATGAGTTTTGGAAAGTGGAATATTAAGTTTGATGATGAGACAAAACGAGCGGAATTCGTAAAAGAAGGTGTGACAGTGCTTAAAGATGTCAAAATAAAGTTTAAAAATGGGGATGTACTTTTGGATGCTTCTTCGTATAATTCTGTAAAAATAAAACAAGAGGATATTGTTGATGAAGTGGGTAAGGCCCGGAAATTTACCATTGAATATACCGGCAGTGAAAATTCGGATAACCCCATAGTCTATCAAAATTTTTATTTATATGACGGACAAGATTACTTTCTTACCGATGTAATATTGCAGTCTCCGGACAATTCGATTATATCAAGCAATTATATTGCACCTATCAGTACCGAAGCCGATAATCTGTTTTTACCTGCCGACGTTAATAATCGATTTATAACAGTTCCTTTTGATAATGACGGGTTTATAACGTATGCTTCTTATCCTTTGAGCTGTAGTCAGACAGATCCGGAGTCTTTGGCTATCGGGCGTGTTGCCCGAGACTCTGTTTCGATGGAAGTCTCGGCAATATTTAATGGTGAAACACAGTTGGGGTTGGTTATCGGCTCTGTCGATCATGATACATGGAAATCTGCTGTCAGGATAACCGGAAGCCCGCTGGCACAAGGTAAGATCACCAATCTTGAATGTTTTAGCGGTGTTACGCATCATATAACGCGCGATATGATAGATGGTGTATTAAAACCTCATGGTGCTGTAAAGGGACAGCAGGTAAAATCTGCCCGTATGATCGTTCATTATTCCGGTGACTGGCGTACCGGATTGGAGACTTTTGGTGATGTATGTTGTGCTATCGCTCCGAAAAGAAGCTGGGATAAACCTGCACCTTACGGCTGGAGTAGTTGGGGCGGCATGGGTACTGAGATCAGTTATGATGGTGTTGTGTCGGTATCGGATTTTATAAAGGAGAATATTCAGAATAAAGGCGGATTCGGTGATGATGGTGTTATCTTTATCAATTTAGATGCATCTTGGGATAAACTCGATTGGGATGAATTGAAACAGTTTGTAAAGCACTGTGAAGCAAACGGGCAAATGGCCGGAGCTTATTGGTCTCCGTTCTGCGATTATGCGGGAGTAGAAGATCGTGCCGTAGAAGGAAATAACGGTTATGTGTATGGACAAGCATTATTGAAAGTTTTCGGTAAGATTAAGTGGGAAGCCGGTGCAGCGTGTATGGATCCGACAGCCCCGGCTACGCTTTCCCGCATCAACTTTTTTATAGATAAATTTAAGGATGCCGGAATCAAATGTTTGAAATTGGATTTTTTGAGTAACGGATCTATCGAGGCAGATAGTTATCGTAATCCGAAAGTTACTACGGGCATTCAGGCTTATAACTATGGCATGAAGCATTTGCGGGAACGTGCCGGAGACGATATTTTTATCATCGAGTCGATATCTCCGCTTTTTCCTGCCAATTATGCCCATGCCCGTCGTATCAGTTGCGATGCTTGGGGGGAAATGTGGCATACGAGTTATATGATGAACAGTTTCTCTTTCGGCTGGTGGCTTAGCCGTGTTTATTGCTTTAATGACCCGGATCATTTGGTAATGGGAGATCGTAGTGAAGCGGAAAATATATCGAGAATGACAACCGGAGCAGTAACCGGATATTGCATTCTTGGAGATAATTTGTCAACAAAAGGAATTGCCGTCGGTTCGAAAATCAGTCAGGAAAAAGCCATAAAATTCTCTACTGTTGAGAAAGTAAATGATGTCATACGTTTGGGAAAATCTTTCCGTCCGGCTTATGGACATAAATTGTCGGGACGTAATAATTCAGTCGATTTATTTTATCTCGAGACCGAAGATTCCTATTATATTGCTCATTTTAATTACGAATCGGGAGATAAAACCGGAACTATCGATTTTTCGTATATGAATATCGATCCCGAAAATATAGATGTTTCTAGAAGTTATGAGTGTTGGACGGGTGAGGGTGTTACTCTTAATGAAAAGGGACTTGAGTACTCTTCTCCGAATAATATGGCGAAGATATATAGGCTTTTTAAAAAATAGTGTAATACAAGAATAGTAATGAAATCCTTGTTTTTATTATGCTTAAATATAAGTTTATGAAAAATACTTGGGTTATAATAGCGTCGTTTTGAGATTTTAATTTCTGATTGCAATGAATTTGCTATTATTTGATTAAATATTGCTATGTTTTGATGTGTAAAATATATTCTTTTGTACAACATAAATAAAACATGTTTTTGAGTTTATAATCGCTTGTTATTGAACAAGAGTTTGAAGATAAAAAACATAAAAAAACGATTATTGAGTTCTTTATTAAATGAAAATATAGTTTGTTGTAAGTCATTTGAAAAATGATGTGTGTATATTTTTATATAGAATAGTAATCTTTACGTCAAGAATAGTTTTTCATGGTATTTTAGATTTAAGATTAAGGAGGAACGGTTGTCGGGATGGCAACCGTTCTTTTTTGTTGAGGATAGGCGGTTGTGTATACTGAAAAATTATAGAAGAATAATCTATCTTTTATTTTATTCTATATCTTTGTTTTGATTAGAAAAATAAGATGTGCATTGGTCGCAATAATTATGTAGAGGATATAATAAAGAGTAGTCGGTCAAGCTTGGACGGCTTTTCTCGATTATATACCATTATCCGATACGTTGACAAATGATTTACGTCCGTTTTTTTAGATATTCAGGAAAATTATTAGACAGGCTCTTAAGAAAAGTAAGGAGGTAGAAGATGTTTAGGCTGTTCAAAGAAATAAGAGTAAAGATTTTGATTGGGTATTTGTTGCTGATAGTAATAGCCTTTTTTTCTGTGTTCTTTTTATTCGATAAATTTTCCCGCCTTTCTCTTCCCGATGAGGAAGAAGAAGCTATGCGAAGTAAGCGTTCTCTAATTAGTGAGACATTGGCATTATTATATGAGTCGGAGGGTGACTTGCAAGCATTGAGTAGCGGACATGTCCGCAATAGCAGGCATTATCGTCAAACTTTTGATAAAATGTACCGAAATTTAGACTCTTTGAAACAGTTGGTTACCGATACGTTACAAAAGCAGCGGATGGATAGTATTATCGTGCTTTTAACCGAGAAAGAATCTAATTCGTTGGCATGGTTGAGATTACGCCGGAATGCAGATGTCGGTAATTTGTATGAACAAAACATTCAGAGAGAAATAACCCGTAGGGATTCGGTAGTTAAGTCGGTACAAATCAGGAAAAAAATTGTAGTAAAACAAGATACCCTCACGGTCAGAAATCCGAGAAAAAGTTTCTTTAAGCGTTTGGCAGATGCTTTTTCTACACGGAAAGAAGATGAAAATACGGTGTATAGTCAATCTCAGCAATTGATTACCGATACGGTTGTTCAACCTTATAATGCAGCAGATACGATTGCCAATATATTTTCCGATATACAGTATGCCGTTTTCGATCAGCAAAAAGAATTGCAAAATCGGGTTACTCGCAGGAGTGAGGCCTTACGTTATAATAACCAAATTTTGTTGGTCAAAATCAATAATTTGGTAAGAGCTTTCGAACAAGAAGAGTTAGACAGATCTTTGGCACGTTATCAGGACAGAGACCAGGTGATGAGGCATTCTGTACAGGTGGTGGGAGGTATTGCCGTGTTCTCTTTGATTTTGATAGTTCTTTTCATCATTTTTATTTGGAAAGATATTTCCCGGAGTAACCGTTATCGGAGAGAACTTGAAGAATCGAATCGTCGGGCAGAAGAATTATTGAAAAGCAGAGAACAGTTGATGTTGACTATTACACATGACATTAAAGCTCCATTAAGTTCGATTATCGGTTATATTGATCTTTTATCCGGACATATTCGTGAATCCCGGGCAAAATATTATTTGGAGAATATGAAGAGTTCATCAGATCATCTTCTTCAATTGGTAACCGATTTACTGGATTATCATAGACTGGATTCTGATAAAATGGAGATACATGATGTGCCGTTTGAGCCGTATCGTTTTTTTTGTGAGATAGGAGATAGTTTTATACCTGTAGCAGGTAAAAAGAATTTAGAACTGATAACCGAAATCGATAAAGATTTGCAGGGCGCTTATCTGGGAGATCCTTTCCGTATTCGGCAAGTTGTAAATAATTTATTGTCGAACGCTATAAAATTTACAGAAAAAGGCTCAGTTGCATTGCGAGTCAAGCTATTAGGTAGTCGGTTGAAAATTCAGGTAGAAGATACCGGTATGGGAATTGCGGAAGATGACCGTGAACGCATTTTTAAGGAGTTTACGAGACTTCCCGGAGCGCAGGGTGCTGAAGGTTTTGGTTTGGGATTATCTATAACAAAAAAACTGGTCTTGCTTCTTGGCGGAAAAATTTCGGTCGATAGTACACTCGAGCAAGGAACATGTTTTACGGTAATTATTCCGTTTAAGAAAACGGATATGGTAATACCGGAAGAAACTGCAGAAGAAAGTGCTGTGCTTGATATGGGAAAGAATGTTCGTTGTTTGTTGGTAGATGATGATCGTTTGCAGCTTGAGCTTACGGCATCATTGATGAAACGTTATAATTTTTCTTGTGTCTGTTGTGAACATCCGAAAGAAGTGCTTGGCTTATTGTCAGACCAAAAGTTCGATTTTGTATTCACAGATATTCAGATGCCTGAATTATCCGGCTTTGAATTAGTTCGTTTAATTCGTGCTTCTGATTTGCCGGAAGTTCGATCCATTCCTGTTGTAGCATTGACTGCCCGGTCGAATATGTCTGATAATGAATTTCTATCAGCGGGTTTTACGTCACATTTAAACAAGCCTTTTACGGGAAAGGAGTTATATGATCTTGTAGTCCGATATTATCCGGATTATATTTCTGATTTATATACGGAAGAAACCGTTCATAATCCAGAGGAGGAACTTCGTTTTTCTGCGTTATTGGCATTTGCAGGAGATGATAAAGATGCGGCGAATGAGATATTGGCATCGTTTGTCTCTGAGACAAGACAAAATCTGGAACGTTTCAAGAGTGCTCGTCAAGATAAAGATATGAGTACGATATCTGCTGTGTCACATAAATTGATACCGCTATTTACATTGTTGGAACATCGAGAGTGTACCGATATATTGATTGAGTTGGAGAAAATTAAAGGAGAATTCAATTTCGAGATTGATCAAAAATGCCAACTTGTAGAAACTTATATTGTAAATACGATTTCAGAGGCAGAACGGTACATTACCCTACACAATTGAGGAAAAAATCTACATGTTATGTGTGAAATATTCCACATTTGGTAGGATGTATATTAATTGCGTTGTTTTGTAATTATTTGATAATCATTGTGTAATTGTTATATATCATTTTCTTGGCATATTTTTGGAATATTATGTTGGTGTGTTTATGAATAAAATACCAATATAATAAACTAAAAAAATTGATGATTATGAAAAAGATGATTTTTAGTGTTGCTACAATTCTGTTTTTAGGTATTACAACAACAATTTGTGCTCAAGAACCGGTAAAAAAAGATACGACCAAGACCGAACCTGCAAAGAATTTCGCTTTGATGGACGAACCGGTGAAAAAAGATACGGCCAAGACCGAACCTGCAAAGCATTTTGCTTTGATGGACAAACCAGTGAAAAAAGATACGGCCAAGACCGAGCCTGCAAAGAATTTTGCTTTGATGGACGAACCGGTGAAAAAAGATACGGCCAAGACCGAACCTGCGAAGAATTTTGCTTTGATGGATGAACCGGTGAAAAAAGATACGACAAAGACCGAGCCTGCAAAGAATTTTGCTTTGATGGACGAACCGGTGAAAAAAGATACAACAAAGACCGAACCTGCGAAGAATTTTGCTTTGATGGATGAACCGGTGAAAAAAGATACGACAAAGACCGAGCCTGCGAAGAAATTTGCTTTAATGGATGAACCGGTTAAGAAAGATTCTACTAAAACAGAAAATCCGTCTCCAGCGCCAAAATCGGTTTCTATTGCATAAATTTCTGATTATAAGTTAGACAAAACATAGCTCTCCAGTAAGTAAAGTGCGTAATGTAATAATAGGTTAGCTTCAAAAACGATTGCATTACAAAATAATAAGTTTCGATAAAAGTATGTGCTTCTTCTGCTTTTGTCGAAACTTATTTGTGAATCTACACAGATTCTGAGAGTATTGAAAAAAGCCATATCAACTCTATTTTGAGAATTGATGATGGCCTTTTATAAATTAAATTTTCAATAATTCGATAATTACAACGGCATATTTCCATGCTTTTTAGGAGGATTAGAAACATTCTTATTCTGAGCCATATCCAGAGCAGCAATTAGCTTGGCCCTGGTCTGCTCAGGAAGAATCACCTCGTCGATATATCCGAGCTCCGCAGCCCTGAAAGGATTAGCGAACCTCTCCCTGTATTCCTCGGTCAGCTCCGCCCTCTTTTCATTATCCGCATTCCTGAACAAGATATTCACGGCGCCCTCAGCCCCCATGACGGCAATCTCAGCATTCGGGAAAGCCAGATTGATATCCGCCCCGGTCAGCTTGCTGGCCATAACGATATACGCCCCGCC
>ENA-USUE01000975-USUE01000975.1-human-gut-metagenome-genome-assembly--contig:-NODE-975-length-13702-cov-16.083817_pt1 | contig 13702 bp, 14 predicted proteins | sample MGYA00250060_ERZ773396 | MGnify/ENA primary metagenome ERZ773396 (study PRJEB29103, sample SAMN06111989) | human gut metagenome | biome: human gut; feature: ankylosing spondylitis patient; material...
TCTCTTAAGGGAATGCCGAAAGATAATGAAAAAGGGTGACCCGTTCAGTCGTTATTGACTTTTGGGTCACCCTCTTTTCTTTATCATATAAAAAACAAACAAGCATTTTATCTATAAAAAAGCTGTCTACATCTATTTATGTTGTCGAAACACTTAAAGAGAAATATTTTCACGGACGAACACAAAACATATAATAAGATGAACCACAAAATTCTATTTACCTTATTCGGATTGTTTTGCTGTAATATCATAACCGATATTGCAGCCCAAACATTTGAAAAAAGAGGCTTTCCACAAGAACGACTATCACCTGAATTAACAGCCAGGAAAAAGACTGAACAGATGGACAAACTTCTGCAACTGTCGGAAAAACAATTCAAAAAAATATTCAAACTAAATTTGAAAGAGGCAAAATCGATCGATGTCCAACGAAAAAACAGACAAGGAATAATGCCTCCTCCTATGCCTGACAGAAATCAGGATAAATTTCCCGATCGTCCCCCTATGAGAAAATTTTTTAATGAAGTACCGATGCGACCCCATCCCCAACCGCTACAGAATCCTGAGAAACTGAAAAAAGAGACTCGGAAAAGAGAGAAAAAGCTTAAAAAGATACTAACCGAAGAACAATATAATACATGGAAAGAGTATCAAAAATCAATACAAGACTATAAGCATCATAATAATTTATAATAATAAAAATGCACCAAGGGCAATAATGTAACTTTATAACTCCTGGTGCATTTATTCTCTAATTATATCTGCTATTCACTCTTCAATTTTTCCCCAACAATACGCGCTGCAACTGCCACATAATCGGCACAAGGACGACGCTTATAATACGCTTCCGTGCGATCTGAAGGCTCAGGATCATCCTGTTTTTGAACTAAACCCAACAACTCCCGACAAACAATCGATCCGTTTTTCTTCCTGAACTCAGCAGCCAGTTCCTGAACTGCAGTATAATTACGGGTCTTTGCAGGCTTATCATTCGGATCATTCGCAGGATACTTAAGACCGATTATCATAAAAGATGCCGAAACAGCACCGCAAACCTCTCTCAGACGTCCCATACCTCCACCCAATGGAGCTAACAATGTAGCAGCCAAAGTATCTTCGATAGCAAAAAGATCATTGTAAGCGAGAAAAACCGATTGAGAACAATTATACCCGCTCTTAAAAAGATCTACGGCCTTCTGCACCCTTTCTTCTATATTTATATCCATCTCTCCCATTTTTATTACCATTGAATAGGCTCTATTCCATACTCTTTTAGGTATGCATTTGCCTTACTAAAATGTCCATTACCGAAAAAGCCTCTATGCGCAGACAAAGGAGACGGGTGAGGAGATTTTAAAACCAAATGCTTCGAACGATCGATAAAATCCCCTTTACGTTGTGCATATGATCCCCACAAAATAAAGACAAGGTGTTCTCGCTCTTCTGCCAATCGATGAATAACGGCATCCGTAAACTGCTCCCAACCCTTATTCTGATGAGAGCCTGCTTGATGTGCTCTCACTGTTAACGTTGCATTTAAAAGCAAAACACCTTGATCAGCCCAACGAGTCAAATCTCCGCTTTTGGGCATAGGAATACCAAGATCAGACTCAATCTCTTTAAAAATATTGAGAAGAGAAGGCGGAAAAGGAATACCATCGTTCACCGAAAAACATAACCCATGCGCCTGACGCGGTTCATGATAAGGATCTTGCCCTAAAATAACAACTTTTACCTTATCAAAAGGACAGATATCAAAAGCTCTGAACATTTGATTTCCAGGAGGATATACAGTTGACATTCTATACTCACGACGAACAAAATCAGTAAGTTGCTCGAAGTACGGTTTATCAAATTCATTCTGTAACCGGTCTTTCCAACTTTTCTCTATACGAACATCCATAGGCATTAAAAACTTTTCGTAAAAACTTTTTGCAAAGCTACAAATATTTCTTACTTTTGCCACGCATTTGGCCCCGTAGTTTAGTGAATAGAACGTCAGATTCCGGTTCTGAAGGTCACAGGTTTGAGTCCTGTCGGGGTCACTTCTATTAAAAGCATGAAAAAACAGTTTTTCATGCTTTTCTTTTCTTAGCCTTTATAACAAATTACAAATGCTTATTTCTCCTATATCATGCAACGACACGAATCGATTCAAAGGAATGGCTATTCTTTTGATTGTTTTACATAACTTTTATCATGTATTACCCCAAGCCCCTATTGAAAATGAATTTTTTTTCAACATCGAAAATACCAATTATTACCTTAAATCCGTTATAGATTCCTTTTCACCGATAAGCATCACTTCCCTTTTCACCGACTTTTTTTCTTTTTTCGGACATTACGGAGTCGCTTTATTTATATTTCTCAGCGGATATGGATTAACGATAAAATATTCGTCTAAAGAATTTTCCAATATAGAGAAAATACATTTCATCTGGAAAAGAATATTACGTTTCTGGAAAGTCATAATACCGCTAATACCGCTCTCTGTACTCGTCAAAATGATAAAATATGGGAATGGCCTATGGGAAACGCAGACCGATCACATCGGAGAATATTTATCCATTATAACATTCACACAAACATTGATTCCCGGTAAAGAATTTGTCGTTAGCGGTCCATGGTGGTTTTTCGGAGCTATACTCCAATTATATATTATATATATATTTTCTTATTACATAAAAAAAGTAACCGGTTTCTGCTTATAATAAGTTTATCGGCATTGTTTATACAAGCAATAACTATATTTTGGGGATGGGAAAATATTTTATTCCGCTTACGATACAATAGCATAGGATGGTTGCCTATATTCTGTTTAGGCATTTATTATGCTAAAAAACCCGTTACTACATGCAAACCTTCAATTCCCATTATATTAATGATACTATTTTTATGTAGTAATGTCAATGCGTATTTTTGGTTATTTTCATCTCTTTTGTTCCCTTTAGCATTCATTCCCCTTTTCCGAAACTTTCCGATCAAATCATTTTGGGAATTTATGGGTAAAATATCTTTTTACCTGTTTGCTATCCATTCATTTATACGAGGAGCTTTTTTTGGCCTAATTGGTGAAGAAAAAATCGTAGAACAAAATCTAGGAGTACCAATCGGAATCTTATATTTGTTGACAAGTATTTTAATCGCATATATCTTTCAGCAACTTCTCAACCGTATTTATACTTATTGTCAAACGATAATAGTACAGAAAAAACAATAGTCCCGATCTTTTAATCAGGACATCATTTTCCTTTTAAAATCCAATCCATCACCCTAGCGGTACGTGCTCCGCTTTCATCTGTCGAAGGAGAACTACCGACTCCCCTTAATTCATCTACAACTTTCTGAATCAAAGGTTGTTCGATATGTTCCGGAAGAATAAACTCAAAAATTTTGACACCAGAATCTGTTTCTAACCGTATAGGTGCAAAAGAAAATGTTGCAAAAACAATTTTCCCTTTCGTACCGATGATTTCTACTATATCCCGTTCCATATTCGAGGCAACGGCAAAGCACCAATGCCCTGAACCTATTATTCCCGACTTAAAATAAAAAGAAGCAGAAAAAGTATCTTTCACATCATAAAAACCGGCAAGATTAGCGGAGAACCCTTTTGCATCCACAATCTCCCCCAAAAGAAAATCGAGAATATCGAACGTATGAGGAGCCAGATCATAAAAATATCCTTCACCTGCAATTTGCCGATCTACTCGCCAAGAGTGTTTATCCGGAATGAGATCCGACTCTAACGGAGTCTTATTAAGAGAAACTGTAACCAAAAGAATATCCCCGATAGCTTGCTTTTCTAATAAAGACTTTATTTGAATAAAATATGGTAATGCACGACGATAAAACGCAGGAAAAAGCTTTTGTCCGGTTTCTCGAGCGACCACGATCATTTCACGGCATTCTTCATAACTCATCGCCATCGGTTTCTCCACATACACGGGCTTGCCTGCACGCATGGCCTTTATAGAATATTCTTTATGCATATTCGGCGGTGTAGCGACATATATCGCATCTATATCCGGATCAGAAATTATATCCTGAACATCGGTATAATATTTCTGAACATGATGCCTGAGAGCAAAATCCTTGACCTTTACAGCATCCCGCCTCATTACAGCGTTCAGCTCAGAATGCTCTATTTTATAAAATGCCGGTCCGCTTTTCTTTTCACAGACATCTCCACAACCTATAATCCCCCAACGAATCGTATCCATATTCACACAGTTCATTACTTTTCTGGAGCAAACATCGGATCCCAAGCCGGTAAACGTACCGGAGTTTGACTCAGAATATTCAATATTTTCTTAGGAACATATTTTTTTTCTACAACAAGGCGGAACATATACTCATCAAACCAACGATCAGTCATTATCAAATGTCCTTTATATCCATTAGTTGCCCCCCAACTATTTTCCAATAACCATTTTATCGGGTTCCCCGAATCATCCAGATCTACGGCAACTAAAGTCATTGCATGTGAAGAGCCGCTCGCAAAAGATTGCACACGCTGTTTTTTATTCATTCCGAAAGTAGTACCCATCAATGATTCATAATCATAATTATTCAAATCCAAAGTTCCTTTATCCCGATTTAAAAACTTTGTCACATCACAAGAAAAATACATTGCCGTACTATCTTTTATAGATGCTATCGCCATTTTCTTTATATCTTCTACTGGAAGATTTACATATCTCCAATTATAACCATCATACATGTGACGGTCATAATCTATTTCATACAACTTATAATATTCCCGTGTCGGGTCATTCATTAACATAACATAACCGTTTGTCAAATCTTTTCCTATATATTCATTATAAAATGACTTCGGCGTATATTGTTTAGTCTCCACCGGTTTTCCATTTATATCTCTTCTTGTCCAAGTAAACTCAAGCGGCGGTTCTCCGAGATTTAACACTAACATTCGATACACAGTGCCCAACATCTCAGTTTTTATTCTTTTTATATCCTCCATATCTGTCTGAACAGGTAATTCACGAAGTTGCAAACCATATTCCCGTAATTTAAGTTTCAGCAGAGAAGCCATTTGCGAAGTATTATCGCTGGCAAATGTTTCATTCATAACTTCTTTCGGAACAACTCCATATTTACCTATAATATCAGATATTCCGGTAAACTGTCCTCCATCACTCAACGGATTCTTAAACAACCATTCGACCATTTGATCAGACATCGGCTTCTGACGTGTATCGATAACTCCTTGAAGAAACAAATTAGCCTTCTCCAACTGATCGTAAAAAAAATTATAATTCTGGGAAAACTCAAATTCCGGTAATTTATATTTATCTATCACCTTCGCCCGAAATACATTCAATCCGGTAAATAGCCAACACCGCCCCGATGCTTTTTGATCAGTAACTCCACGGGAATATACCCGATCAGAAAAATATCCATCTATAACATCCTTCTGATCCGCACTTACAGCCAACTTCTGTATGCTATTAGCATTTAATGCATTACGTATAGCCTTGTCTGCCGATGTATTTTTATAAGCGTTTTTTATTCCTTGCATCATTGCATCATCTATACCTCCGGAAATCTGAGCAAAAGCGGTCTCGGCTATTACCGAAACACCGACTAATAGAGAAAAGAATATTTTTCGGTTCATGAATCTATCTTAATTTACCAATCTTTTAAATAAGTACACAAATATAACAAAAGATAAGATATTATCTTCTTTTTTCTAACACATAACCAACGATTTCCCAACGTTGTGAATGTATAATTTAATCCATTTGTAGTAAATAATTAACAGCACGTTAATAACAAACTTGGTTTTTACTTATTAACTTTGCTTACATCAAAATTAAAATAAACACTTTTAGTTAATCCATTATGAAAAACAAAATTTTCTCTTTTTTATTTGTCTTTTTTTGTGTAACCGTAGCTTTCTCACAAAATAAAGAAAAGACAAAAGCTCCTTCTTCATACCAAAATACGGAATTTCACACAGATTATAAACCCAATTATAAAAATGACGGTTTAAATAAACCTGTTAAAAATGTAATTTTACTGATAGGAGACGGCATGGGATTAGCTCAAGCATCGGCCGGAATGTATGCAAATCACAATACATTGACAATCTTTAATTTGAAAAACATCGGTTTAATAAAAACATTCTCTCTCAGTGATTTCATTACTGATTCTGCAGCTTCAGGAACAGCATACGCAACAGGGGAAAAAACTAAAAACGGATGTATTGGTGTAGATTCTTTAGGCAATAAGTTACCGAACATGACAGAAATTTTGTCCCCTCTCGGATATGCAACAGGAATTGTAACTACCGATAAAATAACAGGTGCTACGCCATCGGCATTTTACGCACATCAGATCAAGCGAAATATGACTAAAGAGATATTAGAAGATTTGGTCAATACTAAAGCATTATTCATTGCCGGAAGTAGTGTAAAAGATTTTGAAAAAAACAATACAGAAAAATTAGACGCACTAAAAAAGAAAAATTTTAAAGTACTGCATGATTATAAAAATCTACCCTTATCGATGGAAGCAGAAAAAATCGCCTTGATATGTGATGACATGAATGCCAAATTCATCAGCGAAGGCCGTAACCCGAACTATCTTAAAGAAACAACGGCTCAAGCTATCAAATTCTTATCTAACAAATCAAAAAAAGGATTTTTCCTGATGGTAGAGGGAGCACAAATCGACTGGGCAAGTCATAATAATGTTATTGAAAATGTGATCCGAGAAGTTCTCGATTTTGATAAAGCTGTAGAAGAAGCTTTAAAGTTCGCCGATAAAAATGGAGAAACTTTAGTTATCATTACAGCAGATCATGAAACCGGTGGCATGTCTTTAAGTAATGGAAACATAGAAAAAGGATCTATTAAAGCTCATTTCGCAACCAGCGGACATAGTCCTATTATGGTTCCGGTATATGCATACGGGCCACAAGCTCAATTATTCAGAGGAGTACAGGACAATACTGAGATTTTTTCTAAAATATTATCTGCATTACAAGTGAAAAAATAGTCTTCGACAAGGCATATCTTCTTAGAGTCAGTTTAAATTTTTTAATAAGAAAAACGTTATCGGATTATTTTTGCGTTTTCTTACAGCCTATAACAATGTTGTTGACGGTTATCAGTAAGTTCTCTTATTGAAAGGGGCAGGGGTGTCGTTTGGTTGCAATACTGTTAATACAATTTTCGAATCTATTGGCATAAGTTCAATACCATCACACCCCCTTTTTATCCCTTATCGAAAAGAGGACTGACTATTCACATGGATTTTTCTCAAACTTTGTCCGTGTGTAAACTTAATAAGGGGCTATTCCTCCGCTCTTTGCTTCTTAACATACAATTTGCAAGTCTTTAATAAAATATCATTCAATAAACCTGAGGTTATTTTTTCTATTAAAGCATAAGGATGATTTCACGCCTTTTACTTTTAAAGTATAAATAACAAAAAGGGACTTTCCGACTTTTTAAATAACTCCTTTGTCTATCATATTTATTATTCCCCTATTCGGTCAAAATTCGAATTTAACAACCATAAAACAAACACAAAAAAATACCCGAAGCAAACCTCCGGGTATCTGATATATTTCATTTACAATTACGCACCAAAATCATCATACATCAACATTTCTCGAGGAACTCCTAAATCCCATAACATTTTTTTCACAGCATTAGCCATAGGTCCAGGACCACACATGTAATATTCAATATCTTCAGGAGCATCATGATCTTTCAAATAATGATCATAAATAACCTGATGAATAAAACCAGTATACCCTGTCCAATTGTCTTCAGGCTGAGGGTCGGACAAAGCGATATGGAAAGAGAAGTTCGGGAAATCGCGTTCGATAGCTCTAAAATCTTCTTCATAGAAAATCTCACGGCGAGAACGAGCTCCATACCAATATGATATCTTGCGATCCGTTGTCTTCAATGTCTTAAACAGATGCAGCAAATGCGAACGCAATGGCGCCATACCAGCTCCTCCACCTATATACAACATTTCTCTCTTTGTATTCAAAATATGAAATTCGCCATAAGGTCCTGAAACCGTAACTTTATCTCCGGGTTTACGCGAAAAGATGTAAGAAGAACAGATACCCGGTTTAATACCAGCCGCCCATGTCCCGGTATTTCGATCGAACGGCGGTGTCGCAATACGAATATTCAGCATAACGATATTTCCTTCTGCCGGATGATTCGCCATAGAATAAGCCCGATAAGTTTCCTCATCATTTTTACAAACTAATCCCCACATCTTAAATTTATCCCATTCATCACGATATTTGTCATCAATATCCATATCTGCAAACTTAATATCGTATTTAGGAACATCAATCTGAATATAACTACCGGGCTGAAAATTCAATGTTTCTCCTTCAGGCAGACGAACGACAAACTCCTTAATAAAGGATGCCACATTGTTATTCGAAACGACTTCACATTCCCATTTCTTAATACCCAATATTGATTGCGGTATTTTTATTTCCAAATCATTTTTCACTTTTACTTGACATGCCAAGCGATAATGATCTTTAATCTGTTTTCGGGTAAAAAAGCCCACCTCTGTAGGAAGAATTTCGCCACCGCCTTCTTCTACCTGACAGCGACACATACCACAACTTCCACCACCGCCGCAAGCAGAAGGTAAAAATATCTTATTCGCAGCCAAAGAAGATAACAGCGTAGAACCGGCAGAAGTAATCACCTCCCGCTCCCCGTTAATACGTATCTTCAATTCTCCGGAAGGAGTCAACTTAGCTTTGGCAAACAATAATATTGCAACAAGCAAAAGAGTTAATATTAAAAAGATTACAACTGCTGCCAATATAGTGAGATTACTCATCATTAATTCGATCATCGTTTATAATTTTAGAATACAATTAAAGTTTAATCCCCAGAAAACTCATGAAAGCAATCCCCATCAGTCCGGTTATAATAAAAGTAATACCAATACCCCGAAGAGGAGCCGGAACATTCGAATATGCCAGTTTTTCACGAATTGCTGCAATTCCTACAATTGCAAGCATCCAACCGATACCAGAACCGATACCATACACGGTAGCTGTACCTACATTCGGAAATTCACGCTGTTGCATAAATAACGATCCTCCAAGAATCGCGCAATTTACGGCAATTAAAGGTAAAAATATACCTAGCGAAGCATATAGAGAGGGAGAGTATTTCTCAACTACCATTTCTACCAACTGTACCATAGAGGCAATAACAGCAATAAACAAAATTAAGCTTAAGAAACTCAGATCAACACCTTTATACTCCTCTCCCAACCAAGAAAGAGCACCCGATTTCAATATATAGTTTTCAAGCAAATAATTCACAGGAAGGGTAATTGCCAAAACAAATGTCACCGCAATACCCAAACCTATCGCCGTTTTCACATTTTTAGAAACTGCCAGATAAGAACACATACCTAAAAAGTAGGCGAATATCATATTGTCTATAAATATAGACCGAATAAATAAATTCAAATTTTCCATTTTCTACTGCATTAATTATGTGTTACTTCTCCTGCAAATCTTTATTTCGGGAACGATGTATCCAAATAATACATGCTACCGTAATCAATGCCATCGGAGGTAATATCATCAACCCGTTATTTTCATAACCCCATTTATAAAATATGTCAGGAACGACTTGATAGCCCCAGAGAGTACCAGAACCTAACAACTCACGAAAAAAAGCCACAATAACAAGGATCAGTCCGTAACCGATACCATTGCCTATTCCGTCAAGAAAAGATTCCCACGGGCCATGCCCCAACGCAAATGCCTCAAGACGCCCCATCAATATACAGTTGGTTATAATTAATCCTACAAACACCGAAAGCTGCTTGCTTACATCATAAGCATAAGCTTTCAACACCTGATCGACAATGATCACCAACGCAGCGACAACAACCAATTGAACAATAATACGAATGCTGTTAGGAATCGTATTGCGTAACAACGAAATTATCACATTAGCAAAAGCGACAACAGCCGTTACAGAAATTGCCATAACAAAAGCCGGCTCCAATTTTGCCGTTACAGCCAAAGCCGAACAGATACCCAATATCTGTACTATGACCGGGTTATTTTTGGAGAGCGGACCTAAAAGGATTTCTTTATTTTTCTTGGATAACATATCTATTTCTCCACTTATTTTAATGACTTAAAAAAATTCTGATATGGTTCAAGACTATTTTTCATCATATCTTGTACACCTTTACTCGTAATCGTTCCCCCGGAGATAGCATCTACATATTCAGCCCCATCGACAGGTTTCTGTCCTTTTTTCTCTACAGCAATCGACTTAAATTCACCGTCAATAAATAAATGCTTACCTTTATACTGATCTGAAAACATAGGTTTCTCAATCTCAGCGCCCAATCCCGGAGTTTCGCCCTGATGTGCAAAATAAGCTCCATAAATGGTATTTCCATCTTTATCGACAGAAACATATCCCCAGATAGGTCCCCACAATCCAGCGCCATTCATCGGAATAACATATTTTTCAGAACCATCTTCCAATCTACAGACAAAAACCGGCAACTCTCTATCCGATGAGGCTTTTTTCACCTGATTAGCCGTATTTACGTCAAATGCATTTACTCCATCGATTTTTTCTCCATCGGCATTGATGACATACGTATTTACTATATATTTTTTATACAGTTCCTGAGCATTTGTCGCATCGGATGCAATATTCACCGAACTCAAGATCTGTTTCATTTTATCAATTTCCACATTTTTAGTCTGCGGTTCTTTCAGCAATAAAGCTGTATAAGCTAATACGGCGGCAACAACGATCACCATCACCGAAGCATATATTATTGTATATACATTACTCTGCTTGTTCATGATTCTCTTTTTTATGCGTTAGTTTTAGCTCTTTTCAATCTCTTTTTCATATTCGCTTCCACAACGAAATAATCAATCAAAGGAGCGAAAACATTCATCAGCAATACTGCCAACATAGCTCCTTCTGGATAACCGTTATTATATACACGAATAATTATAGCAATAACCCCGATCAAAAAACCGTATATATATTTTCCTAATGTCGTACGTGCTCCTGTTACCGGATCGGTAGCCATAAACACAGCAGCAAAAGCAAATCCGCCGAGACAAATCTGATCCAATGGAGAAAGGAATGAGCCGGGATATGTCGGTGAAGCAAAAAGATTCGCAATATATCCCATAAACAAGCCTCCTACAAAAACAGAAAACATGATCCGCCAATTGGCTATTCCTGTAAAAAGAAGAATCGCCGCACCGATCAAAATAGCCAACGTAGAAGTCTCTCCGATAGAACCGGGAATAAGGCCTAAAAAAGAATCTAAAGCAGAAATTTTTTCTCCCAAAATATTCACTAAAGTAAGATCACCATTGGCCGCCGTATATGTTGCAACCTGCCCCAACGGAGTTGCTCCGGAAAAACCCTCTACAACTTGACCAGCTCCTAAACCGAATGTATCGGAAGTACGAACAAAAACAGAATCACCTGACATCTTGGAAGGATAAGCGAAGAAAAGGAATGCCCGGGTAATCAAGGCAACATTAAATACATTCATTCCTGTTCCGCCGAACACTTCTTTAGCAAAAATAACTGCAAAAGCCGTAGCGACTGCAATCATCCATAATGGAGTGTCGATAGGAACAATCATCGGAATAAGAATCCCCGAAACCAAAAAACCTTCCTGAATTTCATGTCCTCGCATTTGTGCTACCGCAAATTCGATTCCTAATCCGACGACATAAGAAACGATAATCTTAGGAAGTACGGCTAAAAATCCGAAAAGGAAAGTCATCCAAAATCCGGTCTGAGCTAACTCTCCTATCGCCAAATAATGTTGATAACCGACATTATACATTCCGAATAACAGAGCCGGAAGTAAAGCAATAATCACTACAGTCATGGTACGTTTCGTATCGATGCTGTCATGAATATGCACACCTGATTTTGACGTTGTATTCGGGACAAAAAGGAATGTTTCAAACCCTTCAAAGACAGATTGAAACATCGAAAACTTCCCGCCCGGTTCAAAATTAGGTTTAATTCTATTGATATAATTTCTTAAAGCTTTCAATGTGAGTTTTATTTAAATAGGTTTATGTCTGCTTAATTCATCTCTTTCATTAACTGATCGAGTCCGTTACGGATAATTTTCTGAATTTCGAGTTTCGATGTGTCAACAAATTCACATAATGCAAAATCTTCGGGAGCAACCTCATAAATACCAAGATTTTCCATTTTATCAATATCAAAAGCAATAACCGCCTTAATCAGAAACTCCGGTAAAATATCCATCGGGAACACCTTATCATACTCCCCCGACATAATAATAGCCCGTTCACCACCATGCAGACGAGCATCCAAAGCATACTCTTTTTTCCGTCCCAACAACCATGTAAAATAACTGTGGCTTACACTATACTTATCAAGTCCGGGAGTCGCCCATCCGAAAAATTCATTACAATCATCGCCTTCAGGTATAACAGTCAACTGGCTGTGAGGCATTCGCAAATATCCCATTGGATCGACCTTTACTCCCGTAAGGACATTTCCGCTTATAAAGCGTTGATTATAACTACTTTTTTTGACATTGTTACCCAATATACTGTCTAAGCGTGCTCCGGCAACAGTACGCACATATATCGGTTTAACAATCTCCGATCCCGTTACGGCAACGATTCGGGAAAAATCGACTTTCCCGGTATTAAAAAACCGACCTATCAACAATACGTCAAAAGCACTTAGTGTCCAAACGACTTCACCTTTGTTGATAGGTGCAATATGCTGAATCTGTACTCCGACATTCCCGGCAGGATGCGGTCCTTCAAAGAGAATAGTTTCTACCCCAGATATATCAACTGTATTTTGAGCTGACATACCGACATAAACCTTTCCTGTCGTCATCTTCTTCAATGCGTCCAATCCTGCCTGAAAATTTTTCTCTTCACCCTTCGATACAAAAGCAAAATCAGGGGCTAAAGGGGCTGAATCCCAAGCTGAAACAAAAATATCACGAGGAGATACTTCCGGATTGGCGATTATATCATAAGGACGCTGCTTAATGAACGGAAACAATCCGGCATTGAGAACAAATTCTTTCACTTGTTCTCCCGAGAGTTTCGTCAAATCAACTTTTCCAAAATCGACATAAGTCTGTTCATTATCAGACTTTACCGTTATATCCAGCACTTTACGTCGTTCTCCCCGGTTTACTGCTACGACTTCTCCGCTTACTGGAGAAACAAACTTCACTTCCGGGCGATTTTTATCATACATCAACGGTGTTCCCGCATCTACATGATCACCGGCTTTCACAATTACCTTAGGAATTACCCCGTGAAAGTCATCCGGAATAAGAGCATAATACTCACTTCTCGGAGCATCAACAATCTCTTTGACCGGCTTTCCTTCCAAAGGTATATCCAAGCCTTTTTTTAACTTTATCACATTCGCCATGTTGTAATAAATAGATTTTTAAATTTGTGTGCAAAGATAATAATTCTGTTATAAAACATATATAATATAAAGAATTTTTTCCGTAATTAATTTACTCGTCCTCAGGTTTTAGCAAATTATGTCACTCTTTTGATTATCTTTCTTTTATCTATACCCAAATTATCTATTATACCTATTATTACAAAAAAATATTATTTTTTATATCAAAAAAAAGCAAAAAT
>ENA-USUE01000981-USUE01000981.1-human-gut-metagenome-genome-assembly--contig:-NODE-981-length-13609-cov-7.525126_pt1 | contig 13609 bp, 10 predicted proteins | sample MGYA00250060_ERZ773396 | MGnify/ENA primary metagenome ERZ773396 (study PRJEB29103, sample SAMN06111989) | human gut metagenome | biome: human gut; feature: ankylosing spondylitis patient; material...
GAGATTATAGAACGGTATTCTTCGGCCAGTGTAGCTCGGAATGTTATAAGTGCTATAGTGCATAGTCCTTATACGCTTTATAAAGAGGCTTCTTTTAAATTCAATTTGATAGAGGCGGATCCGGATGATAATAAATTTGCAGATTGTGCTATTGTTGCAAATGCAGAGTACATAGTATCTGAAGATGCTCATTTTCGTATACTGGCCACTTTCCCTTTTCCCAAAATAAGAGTGGTAGGCTTGGATGAATTCTTGACTGATTTGTTGGTTGATATCTGAGATTTAACAAAGACCAGGTTTCTATAGCCAAAGTTCCCAATATGTGTGTTCACCTTTGAAACACGAACTTGAAACAGGATTGAGGGGCTGAAACAGCCGCATTCCCACAAAAAACCGAATGTTTTATTTTTTTTAATATTCCCGGTCGCTTTCTGCGGCCGGGCTAAACTTCATACACTTAATTTTCAATGAGAATCGCTTTTATCAGCACCCGTGGCATTCCTAATGATTACGGGGGCTTCGAGCAGTTTGCCGAATACATATCTGTAGGTCTGGCAAACAGAGGTCATGAGGTGACCGTTTATTCCCCTCATTTTCATCCTTATAAGGAAAACAGTTACAAAGGAGTCCGCATCAAGCACATCTATAGTCCGGAGACATGGATGGGAAGTTCCGTAGGGAGTTTCTTCTATGATTTTGCTTCACTGCGTGATGCGTTGAAACGGGAGCGGTTTGACATCATTTATGAGGCGGGATACACCTCCATTGTACCGGCATACATTTGGTTTAATGTAAAGAACATCAGACATCCCGTGTTTACCACGAACATGGACGGACTGGAATACAAGCGTACGAAATTCAACAGATGGGTGCGGAAGTTCGTCTTTTGGGAAGAACGGATGACTGTGAAGCACAGTCATTACTTGATAGCCGACAACATGGGCATTCATGACTATTACAAAGAGAAGTATGGCAAGGAGAGCAAGTTTCTGGCGTATGGGGCTGATATCCACGAGGATTACAATCCGGAGTTTCTGAAAGAATTCGGACTGGAGGAGAATGGTTATTATTTGCTGGTGGCTCGTCTGGAACCCGAAAACAATATAGCAATGGCAATTGACGGCTATCTGGCATCCGAAGAGAACGGGCGCAGGCCATTGGTCATTGTGGGAAAAACCAATACTCCTCATGGCAAAGAGCTGGTGGCCCGGTATGGTAAAGAGCGGTCGGTACGTTTCATCGGTGGCATTTATGATTTCAAAAAGCTGAACTCCATACGAAAATACTCTTTGGCCTATTTTCATGGGCATTCGGTAGGCGGAACGAACCCTTCATTACTGGAAGCTATGGCGTCCGGTTGTTTCATATTAGCCAATGACAATCTGTTCAACCGGGCGGTATTGAAGCATCATGCGGAGTATTATAGTACTCCGGCGGAAGTAACCGGGCTGTTGAATGATATGGCTGTATATGTAGTGCGTGATAAGGAAAAATTTATCGCGGCAAATTTAGAGGAGATCCGTACAGCGTATTCGTGGGAACATTTGGTGGATGAGCATGAAAAGTACTTTGAATGGCTGTTGGCACAGAAACGCTGAAAAAAGATGGGATTTATATCAAATAAGAAGAGATTATACAGGGTACTTACGGCTGTCTTGGTATTTCTGTCAATCAGTTTTTCCGTCTGTGGACAGGCGTTGAGAGGTACGACCGGACTGCTTCATGCGCCGACGGCCGATATGCAGCAGGACAAAACGTTTATGCTTGGAGGTAATGTGCTGGACATAACCCCGTTGCATTATTATGATTTTGATGTGAGATACACCTTCAATTATTATCTCAATATTACGGTTTTTCCCTGGCTGGAAGTGGGATATACCTGTACGTTGAATTACGCCAATAAGGGTTCTACATATTTCCCGGAGCAGTCGTGGGGGAAATACACCAATCAGGACAGGTCTTTCAATTTCCGTCTTCGTGTCTGGAAAGAGGGATGGTGGAAAACGTGGACTCCGCAGATCGTGATAGGGGTGGACGATCCGGGTACTCATGACAGTTACGGTGGAGGAGGCATATCAAGTCGTGACCAGAATGGCGGTAATTGCTTTTTCACCCGTTACTATATTGCTGCTACGAAGCATATTGGGGTTGATAATCTGGGAATGTTGGGAGTGCATCTTGCCTGGGTGCTGGACCGGCCGGCTACCTGGGAGCATCATAACCGTCCGGCTATAGGGGTGAATTTCCGGTTGGGATTGCCTGTGCAAGAGTCTTGGGCTGTAAAAATGATAAATGGCTTGAACCTGATGGCGGAGTATGATGCAAGAACTTGCAATATAGGTTTTGAGTATAGTTTTTGGAAAGACTATGTAAATCTTGTAGCCGAGCTGAATAATGGGAAATACTTCTCCGGAGGTCTTGTCTTTAAAGTCCATCTGAAATAATAAAAAAGAGCATTTGGTTAGGAATTTCCGGTTAGATTTTGTTCCTTTGTAGTACAATCAGAAAAAGTAGCGCGCCATGAAGCAACAGTCATTGAAGAGATGCCCGATAGGGATACAGGCTTTTGAGAAAGTCATAGAGGGGAATTATCTTTATATAGACAAGACGGAGTATATTTACCGGATGGCGAACGGTGCCTCCAAATATTGTTTCCTGAGCCGCCCCCGGCGTTTCGGCAAGTCATTGCTTACCTCTACGCTGCACTGCTATTTTGCCGGGAAGAAAGACCTTTTCAAAGGGCTTGCCATCGAAAAGCTGGAAACCGAGTGGACGGAATACCCGGTGCTGCACTTTGACATGAGCTTGGCCAAGCATCTGGACAAGGAGAAACTGAATGAGTATCTGGCCTGGCGGTTGCGGGAATATAATGAGAAATATGGCCTGACGAAAAACAATGATGCGGGGGTTAACGTCCAGTTGGCAGACCTGATAAAGCGTGCCTGCGAGCAGACCGGCCGGCAGGTGGTAGTCCTTATTGACGAATACGACGCGCCGTTGCTGGATGTGGTGCACGAGGATGAGAACCTCCCCGTCCTGCGTAATGTGATGCATAATTTCTACAGTCCGTTGAAGGCGTGCGACCCTTATCTGCGCTTTGTGTTCCTGACCGGCATCACCAAGTTTTCCCAGCTCAGCATTTTCAGCGAGCTGAACAATATCAAGAATATTAGCATGGACGAGCCCTACGCTGCCATTTGCGGTATCACTAAAGAGGAAATGTTGGAACAGATGGGCGGGTATATAGAACGCTTTGCCCTTTCGCAGGAGATGAGCAAAGAAGATACCCTACTGAAACTGCAAGAGAAATATGACGGCTATCATTTCACCTGGCCTTCGCCAGATGTTTTTAATCCGTTCAGCCTGCTGAATGCTTTCGAAGATGGCAAGTTAAACTCTTATTGGTTTGGCAGCGGCACGCCCACCTATCTGATAGAGATGCTGCGCAAGTTCCATGTTCTTCCCTCTGAAGTGGGACACAGCATGCAGGCTATGGCTGCCAGTTTTGATGCCCCTACCGAGCGGATGACAACTATTACGCCTTTGCTCTATCAGAGCGGCTATGTCACGATAAAGGACTATGATAAATATACCGAGCTTTACACGCTGGATATTCCGAACAGGGAGATACGGGTGGGACTGATGCAGAGTCTGTTGCCGAACTATCTGGCTTACAATACCGATATGGGGCTTACTACCATAGGCCGTATGTATGGTGCGATACGCTTGGGCGATATGGATGGAGCCTTGCGTCTGCTTCAGGAGTTTCTCTCCACCGTTCCTTATTGCGATAACACGAATTATGAAGGGCATTACCAGCAGTTGTTCTACATCATCTTCTCTCTTTTCGGAATGTATGTGGATGTGGAAGTCCGTACCCCGAAGGGACGTGTGGACGTGGTGATGCGCACTGCCGACATGTTGTATATTATTGAATTGAAACTAGGCAAGGATGCCGATGCCGCCATGTCTCAGATAAATTTGAAAAACTATCCCGAACGTTTTACCCTCAGCGGACTGCCTGTGGTGAAAGTGGGCATCAGCTTTGATGCGGAGGAGCATACGTTGGGCGACTGGCTCATAGAAAAATAGCCCCTGTCATCGGTTTCGTATTAAATTCAGTGGCGGAACGGTTTGCGATATCAAATATTTACGATATCAACTAGCAAGCTGCTGATAAAAATGAATTCATAAAGATAGAATATTCACTATAGGCTGTGTGCGATGATGCATGCAGCCTTTCCCTCTTTTGTTGTCGGTGGCGACCGGCATCCGCACCATGATGTATTGCAAGAACGATGGTCTTCGTGACTACCAGCAGGAGATGAAGCTCAGGCTCTTTAAGGAGTGGGAGTTCCATCGGAGTGTCATGGTACAAATGCCTACAGGCACAGGAAAGACACATCTGCTGGCAGCGGTGGTGAAAGAGTTTCTCTGTGGTATCGGTATCGGCACGCGGGTGTGGATTGTGGCGCATCGCAGAGAGCTGGTGGAGCAGATAGAGGAAACCGCAGCCCGGTATGGAATGGGAAAAGAACCGGACAAAACGGGAAAGAACGGAAAGACGGGGAAAGACAGTATGCCGGAAGAATCCGGAAGGGTGCGGGTATTCTCCATCCAGTGGTTGTCCCGTAACTGGAAGAATATAGGGGAAGCTCCCGGATTGATTGTCATTGACGAGGCGCATCATGCACTGGCGGAGACTTACAGGGAGCTTTGGAAGAGATATCCGGAGGCGAGGAAACTGGGCATGACCGCCACCCCCTGCCGGCTGAACGGCAAGGGCTTCACGGATTTGTTTGATGCGCTGACAACTTCGTGGAGCATCGCGGAATTCATCGGGAAAGGCTGGCTGTCTGCTTTCGACTACGTGTCTATCCGTGCTGACAGCAGGGAGCAACAGATAATAAATTCGTTGAAGAAACGTGGGGTGGACGGAGATTATCAGGTGAAGGAAATGAATGAGGTATTGAACCGTCAGGTCAGCATCCGGCGGTTGTACGAGAGCGTCGAGAGGTATGCCGCCGGGAAAAAAGGAATGGTGTATGCCGTCAGTATAGCCCATGCCCGTCAGATAGCCGCCTATTACAATGCACACGGAGTGTCGGCTGTGGCTATCGACAGCAAAACGCCTGCTTCGGAGCGTAGGGAACTGGTAGAGGGCTTCAGGCAGGGAAGGATCAGGGTGCTGGTCAATGTGGATATCTTTTCCGAGGGCTTCGACTGTCCCGATGTGGAGTTCGTGCAGCTGGCTCGTCCCACGCTTTCACTGGCGAAATACTTGCAACAGGTGGGGAGGGGATTACGGAAATCGGGTGATAAGGAATCCTGTATGCTGATAGATAATGTGGGGTTGCACCGGATATTCGGTCTGCCCGTCCGTGAGCGGGATTGGGAAGCGATGTTCGAGGGGCGGATACTGGGTGACACCTTTTCTCGGAAAAGAGCGGAAAACGGGCTGTCCGTGGCGTGTTCGCTCTTGGAGGAAGGCAGGCGGGAGGAAGAATGGGAAATGGTGATGACCCATGGACAGTTGCTGGATGCGATCAGGAACCGGAATTTGTCTGATCAGGAAGAGGGGCGGAATGCACTCTCTGTTCTGAAAGCTTTCCATGACCGATGTAGCGGATTGTGGGGACTGAGGCGTAGAAACAGAGTGACAGTGATGCCTCGATATAAGGAAGTGTTCGACACCTGTGCGGACCGGGCGGCGGTTTGTTTGGAAGATGGCCGTACAGGGGTGGTGGACGATAACGGAAAGCCGAAGATCATCATAGACCGCTGCCGGAGGTTGCGATTCCTGAAAGGGGAGCTTCTGGCCGTTACGGGCAATGATGGTACGGATGCTTACATCGACTTGAAAACGGACAGGACTTATCGGGAGAAGCCGGTGGTGTGCTCTTACGGTAGCGTGGAATTGCTGAAAGTGGGAGAGACCTTTCATAGCCGCACACGGAAGGCGTATGCTTCCATGCGCGGGCTGCATAAGGACAGTCTCTGTTTTTATGGCTTTTATCTGAAGATACCGGACTATCGTGTCCCGAAGTCCTGCAAGTTGGCGGATCCTGTATGGTCTACCGTGTTCGATGTTTTCGCTTGTCTGCTGGAAGGGGATGACGAGGAGGTGTATTGGTGCTGTGGTCGTCTGGCAGACCGGAGCATCGTGGTGATGGACGGGCAAGGGAGTTATTATCATGTGGAGAAAGGAAAGAGGAAACGATATATCGCCTGTAATAATCCTGAGGCTGGTGAGGAGGATTTTGACTCTGCGGTGAAGAGATTGAAGGAAGAGGCCGGGCGGCGTGCGGAGGAAATGAACCTGTTACTGAAACGGAATGAGGAGGAGAAAAGACGGAAGAGACTGGAGGAGATAGGCGATGTCCGTCCTTTCCGGATGGGGCTGAAATGGGGGCTGAAGTCGGGTGAGCGTATCGTGGTTCCTCCTTGTTATAGGAACATCTGTCCTCCCGTCGGCGGTTATTGTGTATTCGAGGAGAATGCTTGTCAATGGGGACTGATGGCACCGGATGGTAAGGTGGTGGTGGAGGCCAGATACCAGAAAGTGGAGATAGAGGGGGATGGGACGGTGCGGCTGACGGTTATTCCGGGTAAGGTGAAAACGATAAAACTTTGAATACAACTGATTGGTTTCATATAACCGTTACTGTTTGAGACAAAAATAAGGCATTTAGTGCAGCCCAGCAAGGCTTGTCCTTGCTGGGCTGCTTTTTTTATGAGGAATAAATAGGGGATATTTATGAAAACATGTAAGAAAAAAGGGAGTGAAAGGAAATAGTTAGTAATAAAATGCTTGCTATCTTATTATATTTGTTACCTTTGTGGGTCTTATAATATGAAAAACAATGAAAATAACAATTCTACAGAGAAATATAGAATGGGCCAATCCACAGGCCAATATAGCAAGGGCGGACGAAGCGATAAGCTGTCTGCTGGATGCTGATCTGTTTGTTTTACCCGAAATGTTTTCCACCGGTTTTTGTACGCAACCCGAAGGAATTGCGGAGAGCGCCGACAGTGAAACCCTGCACTGGATGAAGCGTAAGGCAGCCGAGCGGAATTGTGCTATTGCAGGCAGTGTAGCAGTATGTGAGAATGGAAACTATTATAATCGTTTTTACTTTGTCCATCCGGACGGAGCCGTGCAGCATTATGATAAGAAACATTTGTTCACCTTCGGGGGCGAACACAAGCGTTTCACTGCCGGCACAGAGCGTGTGGTGGTGAACTTCCGTGGGGTACGTATTCTTTTGGAAGTATGTTATGACCTCCGTTTCCCTGTTTGGTCACGCAACCTGGGGGATTACGACATGATACTTTATGTGGCAAGCTGGCCCACTCCCCGTGTGGATGCCTGGAGCGCGCTGCTTCGGGCGCGGGCTATTGAGAACCAGTGCTATGTGGCCGGAGTGAACCGCATGGGAACTGATCCTGCCTGTGAATATTCGGGTGGCAGCGCCATCATCGATCCCTACGGAAAAACGATAGCCGAATGTCCGTGGAGCAGGGAAAGTGCGGTATCGGCTGATATCGATATGGAGGCATTGCAGGCTTTCAGGAAGAAATTCCCGGTATTGGATGATGCAGACCCCTTTACATTGATATGAAACAATTAACAAAATAATAGATAATGGCTGAAAAGAAATTATTGTTGGGCGATGAGGCAATTGCCCTCGGAGCGATACATGCCGGCATATCGGGTGTATATGCCTATCCGGGTACACCGTCCACTGAAATCACAGAGTTTATCCAGAATAATCCTTTGGCAAAGGAAAGAAAATTGCACAGCACTTGGTGTACCAATGAAAAAACGGCCATGGAGGCTGCATTGGGTATGTCATACGCAGGAAAACGTGCTTTGGTATGTATGAAACATGTAGGCATGAACGTGGCTGCCGATGCGTTTGTCAATTCTGCCATAACCGGCGTGAACGGTGGTCTGGTGGTGCTGGCTGCCGATGACCCTTCCATGCACTCGTCACAGAACGAGCAGGATTCACGTTTTTATGGAAAATTTGCTATGATTCCCATGCTGGAACCGTCTTCCCAACAAGAAGCATACGATATGATGGATTACGCATATACACTCTCGGAAAAACTGAAGTTGCCGGTGCTGATGCGTGTGGTTACCCGTCTGGCACATTCGCGTGCCGGTGTGGAAGTAGCCGATATCCGTGAGGAAAATCAGTTGAATCCTGATCATGAACGTGCCCACTGGGTATTGCTGCCGGGTAATGCGCGTAAACAATATCTGGATTTAGTGAAAAAGCAGGAGAAGCTGGAAGAAGTTTCCTCCAAATCTCCTTATAATTATCTGGAAGGGTTGAATCCCGAATATGATTATGAATTCGGAGTGATAGCCTGTGGTATCGGTTATAATTATGTGAAGGAGGCGGATACGGACAGTTGCCATATTCCGGTATTGAAAGTTTCGCAGTATCCGTTGCCGGCTGAAGAAATCAGGACGATGGCAGACCGCTGCGGATATGTTCTGGTAGTGGAAGATGGTCAGCCGTTTGTGGAAGAGCAGGTAAAAGCGATACTTTCCTCGGATTATGAGGTAAAGGGACGCTTGACGGAAACTTTGCCGCGTACTGGTGAATTGACTCCGGATAATGTGGGCGAGGCGATCGGATGGGGAATCAAACGTCCGTTTGGCAAGCCTCAGGTGGTGATGCCGCGTCCGCCTGCATTGTGTCAGGGATGTGGTCATCGGGATGTGTATGATGCATTGAACAAGGTGGCTGCGGAATATCCGGATGCACGCATTTTCGGTGATATCGGTTGCTATACATTAGGTGCGTTGCCCCCGTTCCGTGCTATCGACAGTTGTGTGGATATGGGTGCTTCCATAACCATGGCCAAAGGTGCTTCCGATGCAGGGGTATTTCCGGCCATTGCTGTTATCGGTGACTCGACCTTCACTCATTCCGGTATGACCGGTCTGCTGGATGCGGTGAATGACCGTGCCAATATCACGGTGGTGATTTCGGATAACCTGACTACCGCCATGACCGGTGGACAGGATTCTGCCGGTACGAACAAATTCGAGGCGATCTGCCTGGGATTAGGGGTAGAACCCGAACATGTGCGTGTGGTGGTTCCATTACCAAAGAATATGGAAGAAATCACCCGTACCATTCGTGAGGAAATAGAATATAAAGGGGTGTCTGTCATTATTCCGCGCAGAGAGTGTATCCAGACATTGAATCGTAAACTAAGACAGAAAAAAGCAGATAAGGCATGAGAAAAGATATCATACTTTCGGGCGTAGGAGGACAGGGTATCCTGACTATCGCTACTATTATAGGAGAAGCTGCTACGGCAGAAGGCATCAATTTGAAGCAGGCCGAGGTACACGGCATGAGCCAGCGCGGAGGAGATGTGCAGTCCAATCTGCGTTTGTCCGACGAAACGATTTATTCGGATCTGATCGCTCAGGGTGAGGCGGATCTGATTATTTCCATGGAACCGATGGAGGCGTTGCGTTATCTGTCTTACTTGCAGGAAGAAGGTTGGGTGATTACTTCCGCTAATCCTTTCAAGAACATTCCCGACTATCCAGAAGAAGTGGATCTGATGAGGGCTTTGGAGAGTCTTCCGCATGTGGTGAAGTTGGAAATAGAGGATATGGCAAAAGAAAACAGTATGCCTAAATGCGCGAATGTGATTCTGCTGGGCATGGCTGCGAAGTATATTGAAATTGTATCACCGGAACAGTTGCGCGAAAGCATAGGGCGTGTGTTTGCCGCAAAAGGTGAGAAGATTGTTGAAATGAATCAGAAGGCTTTTGATATAGGATTGAATGCGGTAAAGAACTGGTAGTGCCATGAAGATATTTAGTGAAGAATTAGTGGAGAAGGCGGTGAAGGAACTGCACATCGCCAATCTTGCACAGGCTACTATCGGTGATGTGCTGTTGGTAGCCCAGTATTTGGAAAAGGAAACGGGGATTCCTTTTATCCGCATGGATCAGGGATCTCCCGGTCTTGCCGCCAATCAGATAGGGATTGAAGCGGAGAAAGCTGCTTTGGACAGGGGAGTCGGATCGCAATATCCGGCTGCCGCAGGAGTGCCCGAGTTGAAAAAGGAGGCTTCCCGTTTTGTAAAAGCTTTCTTGAATCTGGATATCTCTCCGCGCGCTTGTGTGCCTACCACCGGGTCGGTGGCGGGTTCATTCGGCTCGTTCATAGCCTGTACGCAGCGTATTCCGGGGAAAGACAAGGTATTGTTCATTGATCCCGGATTTCCTATTCAGAAATCCCAGCTTCGCATTATCGGCGTGGAGTGGGAAGAGTTTGATATCTATCATTATCGTGGACAGGCCTTGCGTGAGAAATTGGAAAGTTTCCTGAGTAAAGGCGATATAGCAGCGATTATCTATTCTAATCCGAATAATCCGGCATGGATTTGTCTGGAAGAGGAGGAGTTGCAGATAATCGGTGAACTGGCAACCCGGTATGATGTGATTGTCATGGAAGATCTGGCTTATTTCTGCATGGATTTCCGTCGGGATATGGGGCATCCTTTTGAACCGCCTTATCCGCCCACTGTGGCAAGATATACGGATAATTATATCCTGATGCTTTCTTCTTCCAAGATATTCAGTTATGCCGGACAGCGTATGGCATTGGCATGTATCAGCGACAAACTGTTCGACCGCCAGTTCCCTGCCTTGGCAGAACGGTATAAAGATGCAGGGGTGTTCGGTCCTACGCTGATTGCTTCCATTCTTTATATGATTACTTCGGGATGTACGGCTTCCACTCAGTATGCATACGCTGAAATGCTCCGTCTGTCTACCGAAGGTAAAATCAATTTTGTGGAAGATACCCGCGAATATGCCCGTCGTGCGGAACGCATGAAGAAAATATTTACCGACAATGGTTTCCATATCGTATATGACTATGATGCTACCCAGGTGGTGGGAGATGGTTTCTTCTTTACCATAGGTTACGGAAATATGACAGGGGGTGAATTGCTCCGGGAGTTATTGTATTATGGGGTAAGCAGCATCTCGCTTTCTACTACCGGTAGCGAGCAGGAAGGTGTCCGCGCCTGTACGTCACGGATGCGCGATGAACTTTATCCGGTGATGGAGGAACGCATGAGAGCTTTTCATGAAGATCATTGAAAATAATGTGCTAATAGGATAATGTGCCGATTGCCATACGGTGGGTTTGTGCGCCAGTACATTGGCTGATTAGCACATTGAAAAATTATTTATTATGATTTGGAATAAAAATAAAGAGTGCATGAGTCGGGACGAGATGAGTGCTCTGCAGGGAAAACGTCTGAACAAGTTGGTGAACCTGGTTTATCATAATGTTCCTTTTTATCGTAACAAGATGCAGGAGATGGATTTGTCTCCGGATGATATCCAGACTATCGAAGATATCGTAAAACTTCCTTTTACTACCAAGCAGGATTTACGTGATAATTATCCATATGGTCTTCAGGCTGCTCCTGCTTCGGAAATTGTACGTGTGCACGCTTCTTCGGGAACAACCGGGAATCCTACCATTGTGGGATATACGCGTCGTGACTTGTCTGTATGGTCCGAAGTGATGTCACGTTGTCTTTCAGCATACGGGGTTACCCGTAATGATACCTTTTCTGTCAGTTATGGTTATGGCTTGTTTACAGGCGGGTTGGGCGCACATTATGGGGTGGAGAATCTGGGGGCGACTGTTATCCCGGCTTCTACAGGAAATACGGAAAAGCATGTCCGTCTGATTCGCGACTTGGGTATAACGGGAATTGCCTGTACTCCTTCATACGCTCTTTATCTGGCAGAAGTGGTGGAACGTATGGGATTGACCAAGAATGATATCAATCTCCGTATCGGAGCTTTCGGAGCCGAGCCATGGACGGAAAGTATGCGTAAGGAGATAGAAGAGCGGCTGGGATTGAAAGGGTATAATATTTATGGATTAAGTGAGATTATGGGACCCGGTGTTTCCTACGAATGTCAGGAGCAACATGGTTCGCATATCAATGAGGATCATTTTTATCCTGAAATCATTAATCCTGAAACGCTGGAACGTCTTCCGGATGGAGAAGTGGGAGAATTGGTGTTTACTACCTTGACAAAGGAGGGGATGCCGTTATTGCGTTATCGTACGAAGGACTTGACTTCCCTGATGGAGGGTGAATGTCCGTGTGGAAGAACCAATATCCGTATGTCGGGTATTGTAGGCCGTAGTGACGATATGCTTATTATCCGTGGCATCAATGTTTTCCCGTCTCAGGTGGAAAGTGTTATTTTGGATATGCCTCAGTTTGAACCTCAGTATATGCTGGTGGTGGATAGGAAGAATAATCTCGACTCTTTGCAAGTACAAGTGGAAGTCCGCAAAGACTTCTTCTCGGATGATATGGGAAGTATGCTTGCCATGAAGAAAGCATTGAGCGACAAACTGAAAAGTGTCCTTTCCATCAGTGCCGAAGTGAAGCTGATGGAACCTAATAGCATTGCCCGTAGTGAAGGTAAGAGTAAACGTGTGATAGACAATCGGATTTTAAAATAAAAAAGTATGCGATATGACAATCAAGCAATTATCTGTTTTTCTGGAAAACAAAACCGGAAGAATAAATGACGTAACCAAGACATTGGCAAAGTATGATATCAATATGCATGCGTTCAGCATGGCGGAATCTACTGATTTCGGTATACTTCGCCTGATTGTTTCGGATGTGGAAAAAGCGGTGGAAGTACTTCGTGCCGAGAATTTTGCCGTGATGCTGACCGATGTGGTATGTATCAGTTGCCCGAATGTGGCAGGTTCTTTGGCTAAAGTTTTGGACTATCTGGCAGCAGAGAATATCTTTATTGAATATATGTATGCTTTTGCTCAGGGAGATACGGCACATGTGGTTATCCGTCCGTCTAATGTGGAGAGATGTGTGGAGATATTGAACAAATTTAATTGTAATGTTTTGACTAAGAACAGTCTGTAATGAATTTGACTTTGTGGGTATGAATGCATCACAAGTCTTTTTACCACAGGTTACTTGGGCTCACACGGGTGTTTAAGCTGAAAACTTTAAGATTGAACCTGTGCGAATCCGGGTAATCTGTGGCTGTTTTGATGGAACAGTCTATCAATAACAAAACCTGTTTGTTGGAGAATGCAGAATGCTATGAGCGTTCTTTGACAATGGGACACTCGAACCGATAAAAAATACCGAAGTATTGTACATGATTACATTGGATAATTTTGAGAACTTTGTTCCCTATAAAATATGGATGCGTGGGGAAGAGTATTATGAAATAGACGCTGTTTCCGAATTGGAAGAAATCTCACCCGGTGAATGGACTGCGACTGTAGAAGGAACAGACGATTATAATGTGGAGATATCTATGGATGGAAACGAGATAGAATCCTGGTACTGTGATTGTCCGTATGATGGAGAAATCTGCAAACATGTCGTAGCGACATTGTTGGCAATTCGCGACAATAGAAAAAAGAGATCGGAAGAGCACACGTCTGAACTCCAGTCACAAGAGGATATCGCGTATGCCGTCTTCTGCTTGAAAAAATGGTTTGACATAAGTCGAAATGATTATCCATTTAAGAGATAAGGAATA
>ENA-USUE01000982-USUE01000982.1-human-gut-metagenome-genome-assembly--contig:-NODE-982-length-13608-cov-13.534920_pt1 | contig 13608 bp, 16 predicted proteins | sample MGYA00250060_ERZ773396 | MGnify/ENA primary metagenome ERZ773396 (study PRJEB29103, sample SAMN06111989) | human gut metagenome | biome: human gut; feature: ankylosing spondylitis patient; material...
AATATACCCCCCGGGGGTATCCATGCTCTTCCCCAATATAACACCGTTACAAATAACAATTCTGTAACTAATAGTAACAATATTGTAACTGTACAATACAAGCTATTAGTGCTATGATTAAGTCAAACATTTAGAAAGGTGGTGTTATGTCTAAATTCAGATGAAAGTAAATTATTGAAGCAACTGGAGAAAGGAACTAAATAATGGAATCAAATTACAGATTTTTTAAACTTATAGAAATTTCATCACAAAGCGCATTAATACCGTTTGCTATGGCGCCTATTGAGTTTGAAAGCGGTTATACTTCCTATGTGGTTTCTGATGGTGCTGTGTATATTAGGCTTAATTTTGATAAAAGCCAAGAGATAGGGATTAATATTTTTATGGCTGATTTAGTGGAGGATTTGAATAATGAACAAGAAGACAATTGAACAAATAGAATTAATGTTACGAAGGGAAGTTATGAGATTAGAAAAGTCCTTTACTGAAGACCTTGTAAGGAATTCAAGCACTATGCGTGTACTTTCGGAACGAGTAAGAGCAATGGAGGAAAAGGATGTTGTTAAGTCAATTAGTATTATTTTAGCTAAATGTGATTTTTGTTATAATAATAAAAATCGATACTTATGTACCAAAAATATGCCTTGTCATAAATGTATTTATGATTTTTTAGTTAATCGCATTGGCAGTATAAATATTGAAGAAAAAAAAGCCTAACGCTAAGCGTTAGGCTTTTTATTATACAGTTGTACCATTTTTAAAGGCTGCTGAATTAGAATCTTTATAAACTTCTGTTGTAACTGAATTAAATGTGCACCCGTTAGCATGTATTACGCCGCCATATGTAGCGGACGCTCCACGGTTACAGGTTGTAAAAGTACATTGGCCGGCTATAACTTCTGAGCTAGTAGAACTACGAACGGCAGTAAAACAATTAGTAAACTTACAACCATTAATATTCATTATAGTGCCAGAAGTAGCGTCAACCATTCTAATGCTTCCGGATGTTGTATTACCTTTAAAATTACATTCATTAATATATATATTGGACACATAATCAGTATATATAGCAGTGGCATTATTAATATTGAAATTAATTTTTTTAATGATTACTAAGTTACAAAAATCAAAGGTAAACGAACCTGTTGAATTAACATTTGATATAGATGTATCAACATCAATATAAACCAAATAAGGGGCCGCCATAACCTTAATGTTATTTTTTACATCACTTAATAGATATATATGGATAGGTCTACCATTATATGTATCAATAGCCTCCTGCAATGAATTATAAGGATTTTTTTTTGAAAGACCGTCACCGCATGTTTTTTTAGATTCATCCACCCACAACTCTAACGGAGAATTTGCATTGACATTTTGACGCATAGGCTGTCCAGCGGCAACAGGAGTTAATCTAGTTATAGAAATCAGTGTGCCGACGGAACTAGCGACTAATATGTCATCGTTAGCTACTGCAATTCCTTCCATTTCATCCCATTTATTAAATAATGGATATTCTAGTATATTACCGAAATTATTACTCTGCCACATAACAGGAGCTAACCGGAATGATGGATAAGTTAAGTTGTTGCCTTGATATAACGAAGCTCCTATCAAATAACATCCCTTGTATACACATCCTGATTGCGTATTATTATAACTTCCTTGATATGGTAATATTTTAGACGGGTATGTAATATCCACAGTTGTATATTTTAATAAATTCCAATTATCATCATAAATTCCCGTATAACTACCCGCTTGTACATAATAAATATTATTATCCTCATCATATGAAACCCGTGATACTTGATAATTAGCAAATTCCGGTAATATTTTAGAGGTTATAGTAGTAAAATTGCCATTGCAAATTAAAATTTCACCATTAGTATGCATAGGTGCAATCACATATATATAATCATTCGGATTAAAAGTTATATCATTACCATGATATAAAGTTACAGATCGTACAGATGTAACGGTTGAAAGATCTTCGCTTAATGTTACAATTTGTCCATTAATTGAATCATTACCTGACATGCATATTTGAAAAATTTTTGAAATTTTATTATAGCACCAAGACTGTAATTTTCCAGTAATAGAAGAGTTTAGTTTAGCTAAATCAATCCTATAATAACTAGGATTGAAATTTGTCTGCAAATCATGCTCATAAATTATTTTTTTATTAGGGAAAGTTGCGCTACTAATATCATTATATGTTTTATTAACTATAATATTCGACGATATATTATAAGATTGCGTATATAAGATATTAATTTTTAAGGTTGAGTATTTGGTTGCGGAGACAATAGCATTCGTATCATCGGCTACACCATCCCCCACAGCGCCTAATTGTTCAGGATATATTGTGGTATTATCGCAACGAGTTGCCAGATTATCATAGAAAGGAATTAATAATTTATTAGAATTATCAGCCGATAATACTATATAAATAGCGGGTAGTACTAATACTTGATTTTTATAAAAATGCCTCGCTATAAAACGAGCTCCTTGTGCTAATTTATCGGCTGCTGCTTCTTGGTATGAATTGTAACAGAAAGGGGCTTTCATATATTGAGCTACGATATTAGCAAGTTCTCCACTATCTGCCATATCTTGAAGCTTATTATTTATTTCATCTTGCACATTTAAGTTATCGAAATAATTATTAATATAATCAATAGCTTCGGTCAATGTTACACCAAATCCATTAATAGTATCTGTCATCTTCGATAATTCATTAGTTGCGTTTTTAATTTCTTTTAATATCCAATCAAGATTTAAATCATGAAAATTACTATAAGGAAATTGTTCAAATGCCATAATAATCATCCTTTCACTAATAAACTAAAAGACAAAATCTTTCTTTAAACTGTTCAATTATATAATCCTGTACTATGAATTTAGAGACGTTGACCTCACTAAGCAGCATATCCTGACTTGTGGTCACCCCTATGTTGCCATATAGGTGTCCGGAATGTGCACCGATATTAGAGTTATTAGAATTAGTGGTTGTAGTGTCTTTATCGTTATTAGTAATAGTATCGCTATTACTGTCGGTAATTCCACTGTTAAAAGCATTAACTTGATGTTTTGTAGTTCCGTTTCTGTTAACAGTTGTATTACTATTTGATTGTGCCGTTGATTGGTTGCTATCAAGCCATTCCTCAAATCTATCATAATTATAAATAGGGTCATATTCTAGTTGCATGGCTTTATACATACGCTCCCAGCTTTCTAGCTGTTTATTTGACCATAGCCCGATAGCATTTTTCATTATATCAGGCTCCGGGTATATAATTTCCATTTCAGCACATTCTAATAGAATATTATTAATAATTAGCTCTTTATCCATCCCATCAGGAACAACAAACAAATTAAAAATTGAATTATCATAATTATACAGGCCTAGAATCGACAGCCATGCCTTCATTCATAACACCTCCCCCATTCTCTAAAGGATTTACACGCCAATCAACAGAAATTAAATCCGTTTGAAACATATTGTTTGCTTTTTCGCATTGTTTTTTTAATGTTTTAAGCCACATATCGCAGCGTGTAAAGGTTTCTACATTATTAGCGTTAACCTCGTCGACAATTTGCCTTTCCTTCTTTTCGGTGTTGGCATTTGGTAAACCAATATCTTGCGCAAATTGATTTTCTATTTTCTGAAGGTCTACCAAAATATTGCTTGCAATATAATTTTTGTTTAGGTCAGATTGAAAATACTGAAACAAAGGATCCCCTTGATTATTAACTAGCTTATTGTCATAAAATACGGCGCTGTCTCCACGGTTCACCATATCAAGCATTTTTTTGAAGCTTTCCGCTGTACTTTTATTTCTAGCGGCGAATGCATAGGTTAGCTTACTATTAAACATATTTAAAGAAAGCGCCTCACTGGTAATCGCCATCAATTCAGCATAATAATTGACTAAATCCATAATTCCGCCATAATCAGGCAGCATATAAATTAAAGTGCATTGCTTATCAATAATCAGCTTCCTAGAGCCTTTTAAAAGCGGATTAGCCACCACACAAAACAAGGGTTGATAAAATACATTATAGCCGCCAAGTGTGCAGCCGTTCGCAATAACCCCGAATTTATCGGTATTGAAAATAGCAAAGCTACCCCAACAATAAAGGCAGTATAATAGGTAGTTTTCGGCCCAAAATTCGGGGAACTTCCATTTAAAGGTACTCATTGCTTTCTGAAGTAAATAGCGCCTAAAATAGCCCGTTAAAGCCACGTTTTGGCTGTGTACTGTAGAGGGTGAAATCTCGCTATTATAAATATTAATATGGTTATAATCATATGGAGCACCTTGTCTGTAAATATCATTCATAGAAAAAACCACCTTCTATATAATTTCTAATAGATTCCAGTTCAATATCAGTGCATGGGATTTCAATATCAGCATGATAACCCATAATAAAACCACTCATACTATTAATGGTTTTAGCTGCATAGACTGGAGAGCCTAAATCTGGAATTGATGATGATGTTATATGTCTAAAAACAGAATTTACTATACAAGCATTTCCTTCACTAATAATTCCAGATCCTCCAATACTTGAGGATTGCGGCGTTAGTCGCTGACTAATATTATATGATGCAGATATTGCGGATAGTCCTACACCTGCAATATTGCCTGTTGCTAAATTAGTAACCATCGGCAGTAATGAATTTGTTAAAAGTATTGAATCTAGTCCGGCTTGTCTAACTCCTGACAATGGTATAGGTACGCCAATAGTACAAGATTCTTTATAATATGTCCCAGCATTAGATGTTATTGTAATAACACCCCTGCCAGTAACCCCATCAATACGCACAGTTAAAGTGTTATTACCTTGTCGCGCTAAATCAGATGGTAATTGAATTATGCCCACCCTTGGGACATATATAGAATAGTTGCTAAAGGGTTCATAATTTAAATATGCTTGTGGTGTAGATTGCGGATGGTCTGGTAATGAAAACGTTACTGTACGCATAAACTCAGTACCAAGCAAAGTACCTAATGCTACCGCGTCCCAGTACCCTATTCTTGCTGGTTCATCAAAAATTTTTGATTGAGTTAATGGCAACCATATAATGGATGTGATATAATCAATAGGATTAAAACGAGTTTTCCAACTTTGATCAAACTGCGACCATCCATCTGATACGGTTCTTAAAAATTTATCAGAGTAAATATAGTCTATAAACCTAGTTAACCTTGAATAATCAGCTATATAATACTTAGGGATTCCACTATCAGAAACCAATCCTATAACAAAAGTACCATTATTTAATGGTGTGCCTATTTGTGATAATGACCACAGATCATCAGTAGCTTGTTTATCAACAGTAATTTGATTAGTAATAGGATAATAAGGATCTTTTATATAATGATTAGCACCCGAAGTTGCACGCAACACATATATTTCTTGTTGTCCTATTTTTGGCTTCCAGCTTGCTAAAGGGTCAACCGAAAGAGAAGCAATCCATCGGCCGGCGTCCCATGTCCAATTAGATACAAAATAATACCGGTGTGTACGCCATATAAAAGCATAATTATAAGCGTAGGGTTCAGAATCAAGAATTAATTCAATATTAGGGTTTAGCATATCAGTGGGACTAATAAAATTAATATTTACTTTCGTGCCTGTGTTGTCTGCGGGTCTTTTAGTGCTATTTTGTTTTTTAGAAAAGGTATAAAGATAACATTCCAACGCTCACACCTCCTAAAAAAGCCCCGAATAACGGGGCTTTTTTTTGTTAGTCCAGTAGAAGAACAATGCCGTTTTCCGTAAAATCATTATAATAGCATTCGTCCCAATGCCACCATAGATTAGTATAACGGCCTGCGACGTTATGCGGAGTTGCACCCATAGCTTGATTTTTAGGAACAAAACCCATTGCTTCCTCATCGAAAATAACGCCTAGGACTTTATTAATTTTTTGTTCGTCGCCAGTGACAAGCGTGCCATCCGCTGCCTGTGTATATACGGGCGTTACGTCAATGCTGTCTGGCGAATCAATGGATTGCCAGAAGTTAACCCCTTCATAGTCAACCATTTTCATGCTATCGCGCTGGAACAAATCAGACAATACCATCGTGCGTGCCTGGCTCATGAACTCATTGAACAAGTAAACCTTTTGTTTGTTTTTAGGCGTGTGCCGCTTTACTTCGTTGTCTTTAATATTTACATGCCACAGCTGAGTGCGTTCCGTCAGACGATTACTTAAAACCTCAATCCTAGCATATAGCCAGCGCACAAACGCTATAAAGTTGTCTGATTTATAAATGTCATTCACTGTTAATGTTTGACCGGTTAAAGTATTATATTCTGTGAGCAGATGAACAACACATGAAGGATTAGCAACATTAATGCCACCAATAAAGTTTGCAATAGTAGCCCTTGCTACATTTTCATGCACCTGTTCAATCTGGCTATTAATGTTAACCATAACGCCATTGAAGAATTGTGCCCACTCTTCAGGATTTCTTAAAGCCATGTCAAGTTGGTTATCATAAAAGGTTTTATGCTTGGCGTAGGTGTTAAAGCCATAGAAATTTGTTTGAACAACGCGAGGCTTATTGACGGTGTACATGTCAATAGATTGTCCCTGCTGTAATTCAAAGGCGGGCGAATCCTCAAAATCATCATCAAGGTAATTTACTTTACGCGTATGATTTCCGAACCGTTGCGGGCCCGCTCTAAGCCCTGCAAATTTAGCGTTATATGGTCTTACGCTGAAAATAGTTCTTGTAAGAACCTGAGACATAGCCGTCAATAGCTTATCATATCCAGTGAGCAAAACCGTTGTTGCCGCTGAAACAAATGACGATGTATCAGTAACCTTCAAATTCGTTTGACCTGTTGCCTGATGTACAATTTCATTAAAAACAGTTGCCGCCTGGTTTACTGTTAGCTGATTTACGCTCATTCGTGATCACTCCTCATATATTCGTTAATTGTAAAGCTATTACGCTTTACTAGGTGGGTTGATGATTGCAGCGGTTATAATATCGTCAACGCTTTGTTCTTTTGGATAATCTCCGCCAACAGTTTGAATATTATTTGCATGAATTGCGCTAGTTAAAGATTTTAGCGTTGCGTTAATTTGGTCAAGCGCCTTTGATTCAATAGCTGAGTTATCGACAGCAGGCGCAGCAGGCGCAGCAGGCGCAGCGGGCGCAGCAGGCGCAGCAGGCGCAGCAGGCGCGCCCTGCCCTTCGTTATGCTCTGCGGCAACAAGCTGTAAAATCTGGTCAGCTTTGAAGCCCGCTTTGCACAGTTCAACAATATCATTTACTTTCATCTTTAGAACCTCCCTTTATTTTGTTTATAATGCTTTCCAGAAAATCCTTAATATTAGGATTTAATGCGCTGAGATTTTCAATAATGCTAGTTATTTCCATAAATGCAAGGTATACCGCCGCTATAACGGTTATTGGAATATTAATTGTTATATTTAAATAAGGCAAGCACACCTCAACAATATAGCACAATACAACGGCTAGGAAAATCCCAATTTTCCGAAGGCCTCCCTTGCGCATTTCACTTGATGAATACGAGTTGTTATAAATGGCTTTTACTAATCCGGTTATAATATCTAAGATAATAAATACTATAACAACAAGAAAAGGAATGAAGCTTGCACAAGTCATCACTTCACCCCCTTTCTTTGTTATGGCCCTAAACAATCAAGTTCCTAGTGTGCGTTGAACTGTACCGGCGCGCCCTTCCGAGGCCTGCACATTGGCCGGTTTGTTAGGAATACCATAAGTATATATTACTTCTAATATAACTTTTTGTCAATCAAAATATTTTTGAAATGCGATTTCACAGGCTTCATCTTCAAAGGTTATCAGATTATCCATGTAATCCATCCATAAATGTATATAGTGGCTTTTAAATCTTGCTATGCCTATGTCGTCAGTTGTGAACGTTTCAGGATTTCCTGACTTATGATGTGATATATAATAGTCGCCCTTTCTATTCGCATAAATAGTAATTTCTCCAATCGCCGCTATAGCGTTATACCCCTTTAGAGAATGTGATTCAATTTTACTCCCTGTATTATAATCAAATTTATTCCCTATAGACATGTCATAAAAACGGGTTCCCTTGGTTTGAATATATAAGGCCTGTTCTTTTTTCTTACGGCTGATTTCAGAATAGCGCAAATCTATTAAACAGATTTTACGCTCTGGCATAAATTTAACTTCAATACCTCTTTTTTCCATATTCATGAAATGTTTAATCAAGCCCAGCTCTAAAAATAAGCTACAGCCTATATCTTCGCTATTGCTCGCTGCTATTGCAAGTAAAGGCTTCTGGCCTTTAAACTCACGGTTACGATTTATTGTTTCATAAGCATTAAAAAAAGCAGCAGCTTCACCTTTTATTTTTTTCTCGTGTCGTTCTGGTATAAATTCATCATAAAAGAATAATTTCATCCATTCACCGCTAAGGCCGCGCAATTTAGAAAAGGTTGTCAAGGCTCCAGCTACTCCAATAGCCTTCCCATTCGGTTTTATAACCTCGTCTTGCTCAACACCATAAAATATACCCGCTGATACCTTGGTGTTTTTTTTCATTATTATATTTATGTTGTGGTCTGTATTGTATTGATTAAAGGGGTTTAATTCGTCAGTTAATATAGTATCAAAGGCTAATTGTGTACGCCTTAAATATGTAAAGCCTATATTATTGGTTAGAACATAATCAAAAACTCCATACGTTTTACCAGTTCCACGTCCTCCCACTATATAAATAAAGGTAATGCCCTGCGCTTCACAGCGCTTTACAATTTCTGGAACATTCAGCCATTCGTCCGGTGTATATAACCATTCTGTTTTCATTCTTAACACTCCTGTAATGCAAAAAAACAGCCGGACGGCTGTTTTTTCGCTCTGAATACTTTAGAAAGGTAGGTCTTGATTATTATCTTTTTTAGGCTCTAGCATGTGAAATTGAACTGCTACCACGCGCAAAATTTGCACATCTTTATATTTATCATTTTTAAGAAAGCCTTGAACGGAAATCAAGCTGCCTTTTTTGCAATACTTAGACAGCGTTTCAGCCAGCTTGTTCCAGAAAACAGTTGAAATAAAAACCGTGTCTTCTTTGTTATTCTGTACTGCAATATTGCAGGAAACTACTGGTTTCCCTACTTGCGTATTGCGAAGCTCCGGATCTGCTGTAAGACGACCAACAAAAGTAACATTGTTTAGCATTGCGCACACTCCTTATAATTTAAGTATTAAATATATATTATATTATATTTCAATCCATGTCAAGACATTTAAGCAATAAATGACAATCTTGTAATAGTCTATTATATTCGGGAATTATTCCAAGCTGATAGGTTGAATCTTTAATCACTACATTTCGCGTTATAGGTAATATCTTCCCCTCTGCTTCTAGTTCCTTTATCTCTGGAAAGTCATTATATACGCTTTCAGTACCTCCCGCCTTTACAAAGGTAAAGGAAGGGCCTTCCCCACTATTTAAAAGCGCGTTTAAACCTCCATGCTCTTCTAGCTCTTCACCTCCTAGCTTTTTATTAACGCCCGAAATTGTCACACTTGTTTTTTCTTTTCCGTCTTTAATATAGGTAAAGGCGTATTTTTTAGCGCCCCAGGTTATAAACCTAGTGTAATCCTTATCAGGTGTAAACATGCCTATATAATGACGATTCCCCGCGTTATCTATTGCAGAAAATCCTTTTTCCTTTGCTATCGCTTTCTGTCTATGGTTATACTCTGTAAAATCTACAGAGCCCAAATACTTAACCGAATCAGTATCACAATAAATAGCATTATCTCCCGCTAGCTTTAAACCCTTTTCAAGCATTAATCTACAATAGCATGTTGTCCACACGCCCCATTGATAAGGTAAAAATGCCCTTTTATTATGTTCTTCAAGTAATTCTTCAGCGCTTTTCCGGGTATCAATAACAAATAAATCTAAATCGTCAATATTATTCCCTATATATTCTTGAACCGCTTCTATACTGTCAAAGGCTTCTACATCAATATACAAATTACTTTCCTTTACTGGATCCTGTGCAGTCATGCCATATATAGAATTTAATAGCGCTTTTAATCTGCTATATTCGTATTCGTGCGCATCGTCACCCTTTAGCTCTGTTTTCTTTGTATACCAATTTTTAAGTAATTCAAGATAACAATCTGGTAAATAATCATAATTGGAATAATAACAATTTATAAATAAAATATCTTTAATATCGTATTCATCAATAATAATTTTTAAATCAATATCGGTTATGGTAGTCTCAATATATTGGCCTTGTAATAATCTGCCATTATCTTCTATAGTCCCCACGCATTCCCTGCATTTAGCCTTTGCTAAATAAGGAAAACCCCAGTATTTACTTTTTAATTTGAAATCATAAAAAGCTACACGCATGAGCAGCGCCTTTCCTTTGTTTAATAAATCGGTTAATCTATCATATGAAATATACTTTTCTTCTACTGGTTTGAATGGGGTCATAGGGAATTTAAAGCACGCTTGTGCCGCTGGATATGCACTTTCTAGGTCCATAGTTTTAACATTTTCAACAATGTTTCCCACATAATAACGGTTTGCATGGGTATTGCCTCCCCTGAATGCTTCCCGTAATGCTTTGTAAACCTCATACCTTGGCATAATCTCCCTAAGCCATGTGCGATTCACGCCGCGCATAGCTTTTTTAGCTTCTCTTCTAACGTAGCCCGTGCTAGTAAGTGGTATAGTATATAAAGTATCATTGTAATTTTTTAACCGACTGTGCACAGCTTCAACCAATCCCAGAACGTCATTTTGACAATATAACAATTCATCAGAATCTAATGGCGTCCATGGATAACGAATAATATTATAATCAAAATCGTATTTTTCGCTATATTTACGGTGTTCTACATTTTCAGCCTTTGTAAATTCCAATAATGACATATTAGAAAGCCTGTAAGAACATCTAAATTCTAGCTTATTAAACATTGTGCATTTTAAAATAGCGCGTTTATCTACTGCAAAAACTTCTTCAGGTTTAAAATGATATATCCCAGATAAAAACGTAAATTCATAAGATAAATTATGCACATATATTACCAGCCGTTCATTGTCTCTTAGCTGGCTGCAAATTTGCTGACATATTTTTAAAAACTCTTCCCATGTTCTACCTACAATCGTATATTCAAGCCCCATTTGAAATTGCCACACATACATAAAAGATTGATACCGTGGAACAATCTCCTTTTTTATTTTGTCGTATTCTTCCTTGTATTTAATCTTGCTAGTCTCTATATCAAAAGCGCACACAATGTCTTTATAATAAAACGGCTCACCCTTATAAGCATTATTCCCAACCGGGCGCTTTTGCCGTTTAATTTGCTTTAAATCTGTTGTATATTGATTGGTTAATAGCATTATAATCACCTAGAATTTTAGTTTCTCGTAGAATTTAGAACGGCTCATTCCTACCGCTTGCCTATCAAAATCCGGAAGCTCTCGAATCTCGGGTATATGTTTTCTGAATACGTTAATTCTTCGCAATAATATATGCTGCGGAATTTGCTTTTCTTGCGCCACGTTAAATAGTTCGGCTATTTGTTCACTATCGTAAATTTTTCCACCGTATTTTTCACGTGCATAATTCATAAATTCTATAAAATTCCAATAATTTTCATCTGTTATATTGGGGTAATTCTTTTGTAAGGACTTTAACATCTCAGCTTTTGCTTTTTTCTGGCCTTTTACGGTCGAGTAACTACTAGCAACAAATTTGCTCACTGCTGTTAATTCATAAGCCAACCCTTTTACATCCTTCAAACTTCTAGCTGTCGGAAAACCTTGAGAATTAGCCTTAAATGTAGCACTTTGATTAAATTCTGTTTTTGATAATCTGTCAAGCCTTTTCATCGCTATGCTTCTTAGTCTGGTATATTCATGCCTTAATTCCTTTTCACTAAATTTTCTAACTAAGCTATATGGATTATAAACGTTGTAGTCTCCTAGCTTTAAATTGTTATTATTCAAATAAACCACCTTGCTTTCTACAATAATCAATCCATGATTCCTTGACCATGTCCCGAATAATGGCGCTGCGCGTCTTATCGGTCAGCAAAACTATTTTATCTAAAATTTCGAGCGTTTCACGTGAAACAGTAATTGAAATCGTTTTCGCTTTTTCCATGCTATCAATCCTCTCTTTAGTAAAAAAAGCCGATTACTCGGCTTTTTTTACGTCATTAATGGCAACCCATGAATATATTTCTTTTATTAAAATCTTATCATCTCTTACATCTGAAATAGTATATGTAACACCTTTAACCCTATTAGGAATCGTAATTTTAGTGCCAAAATAAAACTTAGCTGTTTCCTTAATCTTAACTTTATCGCCTATATTGTAAATCAATGTGGATTCAACTGGTATTTGCACTTTTTCGCCTGCATATATTAAATTTGGATTATTCTTATATTGCGGGTTGTAACTTAAAAGAGTTTCCAAAGTTATACCATATTGTAAAGCAATTCCTGAAAGCGTGTCACCTGATTTAATTATATATATGTAAAATGATTCACCAGGTTTATTATTGAAATCAATTTGACTTATATTCGTGTCAAAAACAACGCCTTTAATTGCTACGGCACCTGTTTGGCAAATATCCCAATCATAATTGTCACGATATTTATTTGAAGGATCTGCAAACCATAGTAAAAATTCTTTTTTTGCATAGTCAAGGTCTTTAAAATATGAATTAATATAATCATAATTAGTATATAACCCCGTTTTTAAGTTTTTCATGCTTAAGTAATTGTTGAAAGCTAAAAACATATCTTTAGTCAATCTTTGAAGAGGTCTCGTCTCGTATTTTTTGTAATAATACTCTACAGAATCATATTCATAGTCAAAAAATACACCAATATTAATATTAGCTATGTATGGCTTAATTGTCTCATAACATAATGCTGCTTCTTTCTCCGCGTCTGCTGTGCTGGTAGCATAACTAAACCAGTACACACCTATATCAAAACCATTGGCTATAGCTGTAGTTATATTCTGTACAAAATACGGGTCTACTTGACTAGAAAACTTGCCATAACCCGCACGTATAATGGCAAAGGTGTAACCTGCCTTTCTGAGTGCTTCCCAGTCCACATCCCCTTGATATTTGCTTACATCAACACCCATTGCTAAAGTCATTTTTTAGTCCTCCTCTATATGCAAGATTTCATCTAATAGTTTTTTCCCACAATCGTGAACAAAATCATTATATTCTTTTATTGAATCACTTTCTTCATAAACAATTTTAAACAAGTACGGATATGAAACCAAAAATAAGGGCTCACCTGTTTTAATGTTAGTATTTAAGATAATTAATTTATTTAATTCTTCTTTAGTCATTATTATCACCCTCCCTCCTTTCTATAGAAAATTTATGCCCTGTAGTTGCTTTGTGGTGTCTGTGATACTGTGTAACAAATTCGTTTGCTTCTCTCAATGTTATAGGACACAATTCAAGCAATGAACCACCCTTTCTAAATGTTTGACTTAATCATAGCACTAATAGCTTGTATTGTACAGTTACAATATTGTTACTATTAGTTACA
>ENA-USUE01000987-USUE01000987.1-human-gut-metagenome-genome-assembly--contig:-NODE-987-length-13539-cov-45.576215_pt1 | contig 13539 bp, 10 predicted proteins | sample MGYA00250060_ERZ773396 | MGnify/ENA primary metagenome ERZ773396 (study PRJEB29103, sample SAMN06111989) | human gut metagenome | biome: human gut; feature: ankylosing spondylitis patient; material...
TGATAGTTGCCACATTAGCACCAGCTACCATCTTATATGTAAATTCCTTAAATCCTTTAAACATAGTTTCCTACTTATTACTCTGATCAAAGAGCATCTGCTTTTCACTCTGAGTCAAGCTATCATAACCGCTTTTCCTTATCTTATCCAAGATCCTATCTATCTCTTCCTGAGATACGACCTTTTCATTGGTCTTACATTCAGCATCCTGTTCATAAGTCGGATTATAAGATTCATTCTTGGTATAAGTAAAATGCGTTCTACCTGCCCGACGCTTTCCGCCGAACATACCTTTCAACTTATCAAAAGCGTCTGCAGAATTAGACTGATAGTAACCATTACCAATCTGCTTACGCCAATAACGGATCAGGAAGAATCCAAAGACCATACCTCCCAAATGGGCAATATGAGCCACACCGTCATCAGAGAGAGAGAATGTTGAAACCAATTCTATGACAGCATAGCCTATCACGAAGAATTTAGCTTTAATAGGAACTGGCAACGGGAAAATGAAGAGACGCTCGTTTGGATAAATCATACCAAAGGCAAGCAATATGGCATAAATAGCTCCTGAAGCACCCACGGTAGTCCATAGGTTCAGATATTGCTCCATTGTTATTCTGGCTCCATTAACACTAACATAATCATAAGCTGCCATATCCTTTGCCACATAGGTAATATACTGTGCAGCTTCCTGGAACAAACCTGCTCCCACTCCACACGCCATGTAATAAAAAAGGAATTTCTTTGGTCCCCAAACTCTTTCAACCACACAGCCAAACATCCATAAGGCAAACATATTAAAGAGAATATGCTGGAAACCACCATGCATAAACATGTAGGTAACTAACTGATAAATATGGAAATCGGATGCCAGGAAGAAATGAAGCCCAAACATATCTGTCAGGCCAGAACCACCACCCATACTCTTGTCCATCAGCATGCATGCCAGGAATGCTACTACATTCACTATCAGCAAATTCTTTGTTACAATTGGAATATTGCGCATAACTTTATTTCTATAAACAGTTTAATAATCTGAATAATATTTGTATTTTGGCGACAAAATTACGAAAAATATCCGTGAAAACACCAAAAAATAGACTTATTACACTTAAATTTCAATAATTTCATCACTTTTCTGCTTTTTTTATTTGAACTTTCACAAGAAAAAGCTATATTTGTAAACGAATTCAACTAAGAAACAACAATATTATTCATTTAATAACGAAAAATTATGAACAAGACAGAATTGATTGACAAGATTGCAGCAGGTGCTGAGATTACAAAGGCACAGGCTAAGGCCGCTCTTGAAGCTACAACAAACGCATTGAAGGAAGCCTACTTCATGAAGGTGTAGATACATCCGCACGCGGTGTGGATGAAACCCGGAAGCCCATCGAGGAAGCCGAGCTTCAGGAAGTAAAACTTCAAAAAGCGGCAGAGCGGGCTGGAGAATATCTTGAACCCATGGTGATCGTCTCCGATCTTATGGAGATAGCCAGCCCGGAGATACGCGAAGCGGATCTTCTTCTGAAGAAACTCACTCAGGTTATTGGACGGATAGTGAAGGAGGTCGCCTTTCAGGCGGACCGCTTTTTTATCCGTCTCTACTTTTTCCTCAACCGGTTCGTTGTTCCAGACCGCATGGCGCCGGTCAAAGAGCCGGATCTGCCAGTCCGGGTAGCCGTCCCCGTGCTTCAGAAAACGGCCGAGGAACCAGGTCTTCCGGGCAAATTCATACACGTGCGGTGCGGCGTCAGAGCTGCGGCCGGAAAGCGCCGCCTGAATAGAGGCGGAGAGTTCAGGAGAAAGCCGTTCGTCCGCGTCAATGCAGAGCACCCAGTCGTGAGCAGCCTGAGAGACGGCGAAACGCCTCTGCGGACCGAATCCCATCCATCCCTGGTGGATCACATAAGCCCCGAAGGATCTCGCAATCTCGACCGTCCGATCACGGCTTCCGGAGTCCACGACAAGAATGTCTTCTGCCCACTGGCAGCTTTCCAGACAGTCCTGGAGATGATCCTCTTCGTTTTTCGTCAGGATGACGATGCTGAGGGGGAAAAGCTCCCGGCTGGTCGATTCTTCAGGCATGAGAACTCTCTTCGCAAAGGTGTGACAGGTAGGCTTAAGAATAAACGAAATGCGCGTCCCGGACGCCTGACACGTGGAGGAGCTGATCAATCACTTCCTGCTGCGGGTCGACGAAAGCAGGGCGGCGGGCGACGACCTGCCCGTGCATTCCGTGGGTGTCAATGCAGAACACAAGCTGGCAGCCGTATTTGCTGTTCTCAAAAGGCGCCACAGTCTTCGCGATCTCCTTGAGATCCGGCTCTTCGCTCACCTCGATATGCAGTGCGGCGTGTCTCCTTGTGCGGAATCCCGGAAGGCTTTCCGCAGAGTCGATGGAGAAGGAGGTGGTTTCCTTCTTTTCGTCCCAGCGGCTGCGGCCTGTCACGATGACAATCTCGTCCTTCACGAAGATGTCCCGGTACTGATCCCAGGCGTCTGAGTAGCAGACCGCCTCGATCGAACCGGTTCCGTCATCCAGTGTCACGATCCCCATGCGGCCGCGTTTTCCGATCACCTGCCGGAGATCCACAACAACGCCGGAGAACCGGATAGTGTCCTTCGAGCGGTAGCTCTCTTTGGCTCCTGGCGCCGGACGGCGGCCGGAAGCGAGGATCTGATGAATGGTTTCCGGAATGAATTTCCGGATCTCGTCCCGACATTCGCCGAAGAGGTGCCCCGTCAGGCAGAAACCGATCACTTCCTTTTCGAGCAGCAGCTTTTCGTGCTCGCTCCAGGGGGTAACGGGGATCCAGTTCACGATGCGCTCGGGTTCGCTCGCGTCGCCGAAGAGGCTCCCCTGGTCCGCGAAGAGCGCGGCGTCTGCGGCGGCCTTCATAGCCTGATCCAGGTTTCCGAACTGTTTTGCGCGGTCCGGATCGATGGTGTCTAAGGTCCCCGCCTTGATAAGTCCTTCAAGCACCCGGCGGGAAAGTCCCGCACTGTCCCGCTTCTTCATCCGGGCGCAGAGGTCAAAGAGATCCTTAAAGGGACCGTTTTCCTTTCGCTCCGCCATCAGGGAGAGAATCACGCCTTCGCCGACACCTTTGATGCCGCCGAGACCGTATCGGATCGTCTTGCTGTCAGGAGCAGTGAAGAACCAGTCGCTCTGGTTGATATCCGGCGGCAGGATGCTGATACCGCGAAGCTTGCAGTCATCGATAAACGTGCGGATCTTATCTGAATCCGTCAGGATCAGACACATATTGGCCGCCATGAATTCGGCCGGATAGTGAGCCTTCAGGTAAGCGGTCTGATATGCGACGTAGCTGTACGCCACAGCGTGGGATTTATTGAAGCCGTAGCCCGCGAACTTCGCCATCAAGTCGAAGATCTCGTTAGCCACTTTTTCCGAAACGCCGTTTTTCGCGGCGCCGGCGACGAAGATGGCACGGTGACGCACCATTTCCTGCTTCAGCTTTTTACCCATGGCGCGGCGGAGAAGGTCAGCGCCGCCGAGCGTGTAGCCGCCGATCACCTGAGCGACCTGCATCACCTGTTCCTGATACACCATGATGCCGTACGTTTCCGCGAGCACTGAGCCCATGCGGTCGTCGAGGTAGGTGACGGGTTCCTTGCCGGACTTTCGGGCGAGGTAGGTCGGAATCATTTCCATCGGGCCCGGACGGTAAAGAGCGTTCAAAGCCACGAGATCTTCGATCCGGTCCGGGTGCGCCTGACGCAGCAGCTGCCGCATGCCGGGCGATTCAAACTGGAAGACTGCCGTCGTATCGCCGTCCTGGAACAGTTTCAGCGTAGCCGGGTCATCGGTCGGAATACGCCTCAGTTCGAAAGACTGACCCGGGTGAAGCTTATTGATGTACTCCACGCACTTATTCAGAATCGTGAGCGTCGTGAGGCCGAGGAAGTCGAACTTCACGAGACCGACGTTCTCAACGTCATGCTTATCGAACTGGCTGATCGTGTTTTCCGGCTGACCGTCCTGGTTATAGAGCGGACAGAAATTGGTGAGAGGACCCGGAGCGATCAGCACACCGCCGGCGTGCATGCCAAGGTTTCGCGTGATGCCTTCAAGCGGTTCGGCGTAACGCATGAGCTCCTGATACTGCTCATCTCCGTCGATCTTTTTCTTGAAGTCAGGCTCCATCTCCTTCGCAAGTTCGAGCGTAACGTCCTGTCCCGGAGGCGCAGGGATGAGCTTCGCAAGTTCATCCACCTTGCCGTAAGGCATGCCGAGTACACGGCCGACGTCACGCACCACAGCCTTCGCGCCCATGGCGCCGAAGGTCGCGATCTGGCTCACAGCACTCGCGCCGTACTTGTCCTTCACGTGCTGAATCGTTTTGTCGCGGTTCCACTGACAGAAGTCCACGTCGAAGTCAGGCATCGACACGCGTTCCGGGTTCAGGAAGCGTTCGAAAAGGAGGTTATAGTGCAACGGATCCATATCCGTGATCCGCAGCGAATAGGCGACGAGTGAACCGGCGCCGGAGCCGCGGCCCGGTCCCACAGGAACGCCGTGGGTCTTGGACCAGTTAATGAACTCCTGCACGATGAGGAAGTAGCCCGGGAACTTCATCTTCTTGATGATGCTGAGCTCGTACTCAAGCCGCTCAAGATAGCGCGGGCGCACCTCGTTCCGCTTCGCTTCATCCGGGTAAAGGAATTCGAGCCTTTCCTCAAGGCCGTCATGCGCGAGATGATCGATGTAATCATCGAGCGACATGCCTTTCGGCGTTTCGAAAAGCGGGAGCTGCGGCTTACTCAGAATGCCGTCGACATTGCAGCGCTTGGCAATCTCAACCGTGTTCTCAATCGCGCTCGGAATGTCCGCAAAGAGCGACATCATTTCTTCAGGCGACTTGAGATACTGATCCTCGGTGTAACGCTTCGGGCGCTTCGGATCGGCAAGCGTGTAGCCTTCGGCAATGCAGACACGGACTTCATGCGCGATGAAATCTTCTTTTTTCTGGAACTGCACCGGGTGCGTCGCGACAACCGGGAGCTCCAGCTTCGCGGCCGTATTGCAGAGAAACCGGACGGCGGCTTCGTCGCCCGGACGCCCGGCCCGCTGCAGATCGAGATAGAAGCGGTCAGGGAAGAAATGAGCAAGCTTTTCTGCGGCAGCCTCAGCCTCGGCAGTTTTTCCCCGGCGGAAAAGTGTCTGGATCTCGCCCTCGGGACCGCCGGAAATACCGATAAGCCCCTTTGTCCCCTCTCCCGCGAGCCACGATTCCTTCACTTCACCCCGGCCCTTTACATGACACTGGTTTTCGAGCCAGGCCCTCGTGAGCAGCACACAGAGCGAATGGTAGCCGTCATGATCCATGCAGTAGACCGTGAGACGGAAGGGATGAGCGGGATCCTCTTCGTTCGTGATCCAGAGATCACAGCCAAGGATCGGCTTGATGCCCTCCTTGTGGCAGGACTCATAGAAACGGACGCTTCCGAACATGTTCATCAGGTCCGTCTGCCCGAATGCGCCGACGCCCCACTCTTTCATCTGCTTGATGGCGGGGTTAAGCCGGACGATACCGTCCGTAATCGAATATTCGGAATGAAAACGGAGATGAACGAATTTTGGCTGCATGGGGATGTCGGGATAAAGCGAAGAAGAGACTAAGCCTCGGTGGTGAGGATCCGGTGAACGGTGTTTTTCACTTCCTCTTCGGTCGGCCAGTGGCCTTCCGAGCCGAGTGTGACTGCGGCGGGATTCCAGGGACCGGTGCGGGTCGGATCCGTAACGCCGATCAGGGTGATCTGACGGGCGCCGATGCCCGCGGCCACATGGCTGATGCCGGAGTCGTTTGCGATGACGAGAGAGGCCCGTTCGCAGAGCGCGGCATAGGTTCCGAGGGTGGTCGGCTCAAGAATTCTTGCGGAAGGACAGCTTACCCGGACTTCCTCCACTTCGTGAGGAGAGGGGAGCGCGAGCGGCAGGTAACCGAGTTCCTCAATATATTTCGCAAGGCTGTCAAAGTGGTCCCAGCTCTTCTTCTGACCCTTATGAAGTCCGCGGGCAACAGGGGCGAGAAGCACGAACTTCTGATCCTCGGTGATGTGATTGTCGCGGAGAATATTGCGGGCGCCGGCGCGATGACGGGCGAGCAGCTTAAGCCCGAGCTGCGGCGTGGGCTTATCGCGCGCCGGTGTGCCGCCCCAGGCGATAATCGCTTCGCGCGCCACCGTGAAGAACCGGTTGACTTCATGCGTGACACCGGGCTCGGCGAGCCTGGCGTCAAGAAGGAATCCGCGTCCGTCTGTCGGGTAGCCGGCCGAGCGGATACCGCCCAGCTTGAAGAGCAGCGCGGAACCGAAGGAGTTCGGGAAAAGCACGCCTCGGGGAGAGTCCCCGGTACTCCGGGCAATTTCCTTCACCCGCCCCAGATCCTTCAGCACCTGTCCTTCGATCGGGTCATACCGCCACCCCATACCTGCCATGAGGTCTTCAGCAAACCTTTTCCCGATGAGCGAGGGGGTAAAGCCGCTGTCAGCGAGAAGCTGAAGCGCGGGAAGGGTCATCATGCAGTCGCCAACATGATTGGGAAGCCGGCATAGAACAGTCTTGGACATGATTATTTACGGTTGAGTTGGACTGAGGGATGAGGCATCTTCTGATGAGACGCCCCTAGCGGATATGATAGCGGCAGTGTGAAACCTACTGAAAAAAGATGACAGAGATGAAATCCGCCTCTCCCGGCCGCGCGAAGAAGCGCTGGTCTCTTGCTGACCCCAATATTGTCCGTCTGCTGAAGATGCTCCGCCCTTATAAGAAGTGGATCATCTACGCTGTTATCGCACTCGCGGTGACTGCCGGATCTTCCTCGCTGATCGCGATGCTGCTCGGGAAACTGACGGATATGGGATTCTATGAACATAATCCCTACGTGCTCCTCTGGGCGCCGGTCGCGCTCCTGGGGATCACCGTGCTCCACGGCGGGTCAACGTTCCTCAGCAGCTACTGGCTGCAGGAGGTCTCGCAGTCTGTGATGGTGGATCTCAGAACCCAGATGATGAGGAACGTCCTTTACTGGCCGGAGTCCGTCTATCAGAAGTATTCGACCGGTGAGATCGTGTCGAAATTTCTCTATGAGGCGTCGAATGCGCTGTCCGGCGCGTCCAGCCTTCTCACGCTGATCATCCGCGATGTGCTGCAGATCGTGGCGCTCCTCGCGGTGCTTGTCTGGCAGGACTGGCGGCTCACGGCCGTGACGCTGCTTCTCGCGCCCTTCATCGCGATCATCCTTCGCTGGGTGAGCCGCCGCATGCGTCAGTTCACGAAGATGATGCAGGAGACGATGGGATCGATGTCCTCCGGTCTCTTCCAGATGATTGATGCCCACCGCATGGTGAAGATCTACGGCGCCCAGGAACGGGAAGCCGACAACTTTGCCCGGATCAGCGAGGAATTCAAGCGCCTCAATATGGCGCAGCAGAAGGTGGCGGGCGCGGGAACTCCGCTGACGCAGCTTGTCACGATGAGCGCGGTGTCTGTTGTGCTTGTTGTGGCTCTGGTTCAGGCCCAGAAGGGGCTCCTCACGATGGGACAGTTCACGACGTATCTCTCGGCGCTTCTGCTCCTGATGCCTTCAATCCGCCATCTCTCGGGGCTCAATGGCTCGATCGCGAAGATGGGAGCGGCGGCTGACAGTATCTATGCGCTCCTGGGCGAACCGCTTGAGGATGAAGGCGGAAAGAAAGAGCTGAAGAGCACGGGCCGGATTGAGTTTTCACACGTCTCGCTCCGCTACGAAGGCGCGAAGGAAAATGCGCTTACGGATTTCTCGCTTTCCGTGAAGCCCGGGGAAAGAATCGCGCTCGTCGGGCCCTCGGGTGCCGGCAAGTCTTCTGTCATTCACCTGATTCCGGCGTTCTGGCATCCGACTGAGGGAAAGATTCTCTATGACGGGCTGGAGCAGAGTGAGATTTCTCTCCGGTCGCTTCGAGATCAGATCGCCCTGGTGAGTCAGGAGGTTGTGATTTTCAACGACACGATTGCCGCGAATATCGCATACGGCGCTCCGGGAGCGACTGAGGAAGAGATCCGGCGCGCGGCGGACGCGGCCAGCCTCACCTCTCTCATTGAGTCTCTTCCGGATGGCCTTCAGACGAAGGTCGGCGAATCCGGATCCAAGCTGTCCGGCGGACAGCGTCAGCGGATTTCGATTGCCCGCGCGATCCTGAAGAACGCGCCGATTCTCCTTCTGGATGAAGCGACGAGCGCGCTGGATACGGAAAGCGAAAAGTACATCGAGGCGTCGCTCGCCCATCTGATGAAGGGGCGCACGGTCTTCATTGTGGCGCACCGCCTGTCCACTATTCAGAATGCGGACCGGATCGTGGCGATGGAGTCCGGGCGTCTTGTGGAGTCCGGCACGCATTCGGAGCTTCTTGCGAAGGGTGGGCTGTATGCCCACCTCTACAATATTCAGTTCAGTGAAAAGAGCGCTCCGGCCTCTGCTCCGGAGCAGGAAAAGGAGGAAACAGCATGACGATCAAGAGCGACCGATGGATCCGCAGGATGGCTGAAGAGCACGGCATGATTGAGCCCTTCGAGCCGGGGCAGGTCAGGTACGTTGACAATAAAAAGGTCATTTCCTACGGGACCTCCTCCTATGGCTATGACATCCGGTGTGCGGATGAATTCAAGGTCTTCACCAACATCAATTCGACGATTGTGGATCCGAAGGATTTCGATCCGGCATCCTTTGTTGATGTGAAGTCCGATGTCTGTATCATTCCTCCCAATTCGTTCGCTCTCGCGCGCACGGTGGAGTACTTCCGGATTCCCCGGAATGTGCTTACGGTGTGCCTCGGGAAGTCGACCTATGCGCGATGCGGCATCATCGTGAACGTGACGCCGTTTGAGCCCGAGTGGGAGGGCTATGTGACGCTGGAGTTTTCCAATACCACTCCGCTGCCCGCAAAGATCTATGCGGGAGAAGGCTGCGCGCAGGTGCTTTTCTTTGAGAGCGACGAGCCCTGTGAGGTGAGCTATGCGGACCGCGGCGGCAAGTATCAGAAGCAGCACGGTGTGACGCTTCCCCGGGCATAAGCGTGTGAAAAATCAGAATCAGGAGAGTAGTGAGATGGTGAAAAGCGAAGACTTTCTGCCGGCTGCGTCCGGCCTTGACGGTATCGAATGGACGGAAGATACCCCGAAGCTCATTCTGAGCTACGGAGACGCGGCGGCTGAAAGGCATTCGGCTCTGACCGGCGCCTTCCTGAAAGATGTCCGGGCTGCCCGGGTGATCCGTACCGAGGGTGAGAACGGTGAGAAGCTGCTTCGCCGTCTGATTACGGCTGATGTGGCGAAGCATGCTACGGGCGACTGCCTTCTCGCCTCGATGCTGAATGCGTCAGGCGGTGTCATGCAGGAAGTGGCCGTGATTGCCCACACGGGGTACTGGGATGTCGTGCTGTTCCCGGAAACGGCGGATACGGGGCTTGCCTGGTCGAGACAGGTTGCGGTGTCTTTTGAGGCCGAAGTGGAGCAGCCGGAAGACCGTCACGTATTCTGGCTTGGCGGTCCCCTTGCTTCTGACACGCTGAAAAAGGTGGATTGCGCCGTTCCGAAGGCGGGCAGCTTCACGGAGCCGGAAGCGGGTGTTCAGGTCTGCGCCTTTGAGGATATCTTCCTCATTCAGGGAGAGACTGCGAAGCTGGATGCGTTCTGGAAGAAACTGGCCGCGGCCGGTGCCGCTCCGATCGGTGAAGAAGCCTGGGAAGCCGCCCGCACGGCGATCTGCCTTCCCGCTTTTGGCTGTGATTACGACGAATCCTCCTCTCCGCTTGAAGTGGGTCTTGGCTCGTCAGTCGACTTCTCTGATCCGGCCCGTATGTTCATCGGACGCGCCCTAACCGAGGCCCGGTACCGAGCCGGAATCCGCTGCCGCCTTGGCGTGCTTGAAATTCAGTCGGAGGATGATGCCTCGAAGCTCGACTCCGCTCCTGAAGTAGTGCTCCGCGGGAACTCCTCTGAAGGCGGGATCATCACCACATGGACTGTCTCAGACTCGGGTACTATTCTTGCCCTCGCGCTGCTCCCGGCCGAAAGCCATATCGGGGATGAGGCCGAAGTGTCCTACCGCGCGGGCGGTGAGGATCGGGTCTGCGCAGGCAAAGTCATCCGGCTCAGGTAAGTCAGCCGGTTCAGGAATCAATAAATAAATCATGGCAATCAGCGTTTTTGACATTTTCCGCGTCGGCATTGGTCCGTCCTCATCGCATACGGTGGGACCGATGAGAGCCGCCGCGCTTTTCATCCGCATGCTCTCCCACCGGGAGATGCTGCCGCGGGTCGCACGGATCACTGTGGATCTGATGGGAAGTCTTGGGGCAACCGGCAAGGGGCACTCGACCGATACGGCCTTTGTGCTTGGCCTCATGGGGCTGGAGCCTGAAACGCTCGACGTGGACGCGGAACCCGCGATTCTCGCGGATATCCGTGATAACCGTCGCCTGAAGCTGGGTGGAGAGTCTGAAATTGGGTTCGAGTGGGACCGCGACATCACTTTCAGCCCGGAAAAGATTGCCCGATTCCACACAAACGCGATCGATGTGGCGGCGCTCGACGCCGAGGGGCATACGCTTCTCGCCCGTCGCTTCTACTCGGTAGGCGGCGGCTTTGTCGTTGCCGGAAGCGAAGAGAATCCGGATATTCCGGAAGTGCCGGCTGCTTTTAATCAGGTGGTGCTCCCGTATCGCTACAAGCACATGGTGGAACTCATTGCGTTCTGCGGCCGGGATGGAAAAACGATCCCGGAAATCGTCCGCGAGAATGAACGCGTCTGGCGCACTGATGAGGAAATCGACCGTGAGCTGGATCACATCTGGAGCGTGATGAAGGAGGCAATGGACCGCGGCCTGAGAACCGAGGGGATGCTCCCCGGTGCTTATAAGGTCGCGCGCCGCGCAGCCGGCATGAAGCGGCGCCTTGAAAAGATTTCACTCACCGATGATCCGCTCGCTGTGCTTGACTGGGTCTGTTCCTTCGCCTTCGCGGTAGGGGAAGAAAACGCGACGGGCGGCCGCATTGTGACCGCTCCGACGAACGGCGCCGCGGGTGTGATCCCCGCGGTGATCGAGTTCTACCGTCAGTTTGTTTCCGGGGCGGATCAAAAGGGTATTCGGGACTTCCTGCTCACGGCCGGCGCGATTGGCATTCTCTTTAAGACCAACGCTTCAATTTCAGGCGCTGAGGTCGGGTGTCAGGGTGAAGTGGGTGTCGCCTGCTCCATGGCGGCAGGCGGCCTCGCTGCGGTGATGGGCGGCAATGCCTACCAGATCGAGAACGCGGCGGAAATCGGTATTGAGCATCATCTGGGGCTCACATGCGACCCGGTGGCGGGTCAGGTCCAGATTCCGTGTATTGAACGCAACGCGATGGCGGCTACGCAGGCGATTGCCGCGGCCCGGCTTTCCATGGCGGGCAACGGCCGTCACTATATTTCGCTCGATGAGGCGATTCAGACGATGCTCGAAACGGGCCGTGATATGTGCAATAAATATAAGGAAACCAGTACGGGAGGCCTTGCGGTCTGCATCGTTGAGTGCTGATCGCGGAAAACTCCCGCCAGAAAAATCTCCGGATGCCATTCAGAAAAGCATCCGGAGATTTTTGTTTATTGGGTTTCAGTCTGATCAGACAGCGATCGGCGCCTTGATGGCGGGCCACGGGTTGTAGCCCTCGATCACAAAGTCCTCATACCGGTAGGAGAAGATATCGGCGGGCTTCCTTGCGAGTGTGAGCGTCGGGTAGGCGCGCGGCGTGCGGGAGAGCTGCTCACGCACCTGATTCAGATGATTGAGATAGATGTGGCAGTCACCGCCCGTCCAGATGAAGTCTCCCGGTTCAAGATCGCACTGCGCGGCCATCATGTGGGTGAGGAGCGAGTAACTCGCGATATTAAAGGGCACGCCGAGGAACAGATCGCAGGATCGCTGGTAGAGCTGGCAGGAAAGCTTGCCGTCCGCCACATAGAACTGGAAAAGACAGTGGCAGGGGGGCAGTGCCATGTGAGGAATGTCGCCCACGTTCCAAGCGCAGACGATCATCCGCCGGCTGTCAGGATGATGCCGGATCTGGTCAATCACTTCGCTGATCTGATCGATCTTGTCGCCGTTTGCCGTTCTCCAGGCACGCCACTGAGCGCCGTAAACAGGACCGAGATTGCCGTCCTTATCCGCCCACTCATCCCAGATCGTCACTTTGTTGTCGTGAAGATATTGGATATTTGTGTCGCCGTTCAGGAACCAGAGCAGTTCATGAATGATCGAGCGCGTATGCAGCTTCTTCGTGGTGACGAGAGGAAAGCCTTCCGAGAGCGGGAACCGCATCTGGTAGCCGAAAACCGAGATCGTTCCGGTGCCTGTGCGGTCAGTCTTCTTCACTCCGTGTTCATAAACGTGCTTTAAGAGTGTTTCGTATTGATCGTACATGGAAGAGATGGCCTAAATAAGAGAAGTTGGACAGAAACGGAAGCCGCCGGGGCGGGTTTCGACTTTACAATGAATCAACCAATTTTAAAGCAGGCCGGATTTCTTCGAGGGGGCGGGGTTCAGCCCCTGGGCTCATGGGAGCTACGCCGAAAGCCGTCCGGCAGCAACAAAGGAAATCATCGTGGAAGAGGTCTTGATCAACTATTCGCCCCGGGAAACCCGCGTGGCGATTCTGGTGGACGGCATCCTGCAGGAAATCCATCTGGAGCGGCAGGTGTCCCGCGGGTTTGTGGGAAACGTGTATCTGGGACGCGTGGCCCGGGTGCTGCCTGGCATGCAGTCCGCCTTTATCAACATCGGACTCGAGCGGACAGCGTTCCTTCATGTCGCCGACATCACAGAAGCGCATCAGGGAGATAAGACTCTCCCGATCGAGCGCGTGCTGCATGAGGGGCAGGCCGTGATGGTGCAGGTGGCAAAGGATCCTATCGGAACGAAGGGAGCGCGGCTCACGACCACAGTGTCGCTTGCCGGCCGGAAGCTCGTTTATCTTCCCCGCGAACCCCATATCGGCGTTTCCCAGCGTATTGAGGATTCGGACCTTCGGGAAAAACTTCGTGACGAAGTGAGCCGCCTGAAGCCTGAGGAAGAAAAGGGCGGGTACATTGTCCGGACGTCCGCTGAAGAGGGGGCGACAGAGGAAGAGTTCCGCTCCGATATGCGTTACCTCAAAGTGCTCTGGGAACAGATTCAGTACAAAGCATCTCACCTGCCCGCTCCCTCGCTTCTCTATCAGGAGCTGTCACTTGAGCAGAGGGTGCTGCGCGATATGGTGCATTCGGAGACCGCGGCGATTCTGGTGGACTCCCAGGACACCTTTAAGGAACTGAAGGAATTTGCGAAGACCTTCGTCCCGATCGCCGAGGAGAAGCTCCAGCTGTACCGCGGCGAAATCCCGCTCTTTGAGAAGTATCTCGTCGAGGATGAAATCGAGAAGAGATCGGAAGAGCACACGTCTGAACTCCAGTCACGAGTGGATATCTCGTATGCCGTCTTCTGCTTGAAAAA
>ENA-USUE01000999-USUE01000999.1-human-gut-metagenome-genome-assembly--contig:-NODE-999-length-13437-cov-2.889596_pt1 | contig 13437 bp, 12 predicted proteins | sample MGYA00250060_ERZ773396 | MGnify/ENA primary metagenome ERZ773396 (study PRJEB29103, sample SAMN06111989) | human gut metagenome | biome: human gut; feature: ankylosing spondylitis patient; material...
AGAGCAAGGCGCAGCACAAGGAGAAGGTCAAGGCCAAGACCAAGGATCGGGGGGTGGAGCTGTGAACAAGCCCGATGTGAAGAAGCTCATTCTTCTGAACCTTCCGTATGTCTTCGCCTTCTACTTCGCGGATAAGATCGCCGCCGTGTTTCGTCTCGCCCCCGGCGCAGCGTTCATCGACAAGCTGACAAACGGCTTTGCCGTGTTCGACTCTGCCTTTGCAAATCCGCTGCCCAGCTTTCATCCCGTCGAGCTGCTCGTCGGTCTGGTTGCCGGTGCGCTGCTCAAGCTGGCGGTCTATGTCAAGGGCAAGAACCGCAAGAAGTTCCGGCAGGGCGAAGAATACGGATCTGCACGATGGGGTAAGCCGGAGGACATCAAGCCGTACATGGACCCGGAGTTCTCGAACAACGTCATTCTGACGCAGACGGAGTTCCTGACCATGAACAGCCGTCCAAAGCAGCCGAAATACGCCCGCAACAAGAACATCCTTGTCATCGGCGGTTCCGGCTCAGGCAAGACGCGCTTTTTTGTAAAACCAAATCTGATGCAGATGCACAGTTCATACGTTGTCACCGACCCGAAGGGTACGGTGCTGGTAGAGTGCGGCAAGATGCTCGAAAAGGGCGGCTATGTCATCAAGTCGCTGAACACCATCAATTTCCGGAAATCCATGCACTACAACCCGTTCAGCTACATCCGCAGCGAGAAGGACATCCTCAAACTGGTCAATACGATCATCGTCAACACGAAGGGAGATGGCGATAAGTCCGGCGAAGATTTTTGGGTGAAGGCGGAAAAGCTGTACTATACAGCCCTCATCGGTTACATCTGGTACGAGGCACCCGACCACGAGAAAAACTTTACTACCCTGCTCGAAATGATCAATGCCTCAGAAGCCAGAGAGGACGATGAGACCTTCAAGAACCCTGTGGATGTCATGTTCGACGAGCTGGAAGCCCGCGATCCTGACCACTTCGCGGTCAAGCAGTACCGCAAATACAAATTGGCTGCGGGCAAAACCGCCAAGTCGATTTTGATTTCCTGCGGTGCAAGGCTTGCGCCCTTCGACATTGCAGAGCTGCGGGAGCTGATGAGCTACGACGAGATGGAGCTGGACACCATCGGAGACCGGAAGACGGCGCTGTTCGTCATCATTTCCGATACCGATGATACATTCAATTTTGTCGTGGCAATCATGTATTCCCAGCTCTTCAACCTTCTCTGCGACAAAGCAGATGACGTTTACAACGGACGACTTCCCGTCCATGTGCGATGTCTGCTGGATGAATTTGCGAACATCGGTCAAATCCCGAAGTTTGATAAGCTCATCGCAACCATCCGTAGCCGGGAAATTTCGGCGTCAATCATCTTGCAGTCCCAGTCTCAGCTCAAGACCATCTACAAGGACGCGGCTGACACCATCACGGGCAACTGTGACTGCACACTTTTCCTCGGCGGAAAAGAAAAATCGACCCTCAAGGAAATCAGCGAGGTGCTGGGCAAGGAGACAATCGACCTTTACAACACCTCAGAAACCCGTTCCAACAACAACTCCTACGGTTTGAATTACCAGAAGACCGGCAAGGAACTGATGTCTCAGGATGAGATCGCCGTCATGGACGGAGCCAAGTGTATTTTGCAGCTTCGAGGCGTGAGACCTTTTCTCAGTAACAAATACGACATTACGAAGCATCCAAAGTACCGGCAGCTCTCCGACTATAACAAGCGGAACGCCTTTGACATCGAGAAGTACCGGCAGCACAAGCTGGTAGTCAAGCCCGATGACACATTCGACCTCTATGATATGGGCGAGGTCGAAGCGGATTAAAGCCCCGTCGCTGCACTGCGCAGTGGGTAAAGCCTGATGGCTCCCAAAGCAGAACAGCGACGGGGCTTCTTTTTTTATGCCCATTTTCAAAAATACACAACCAATCTTTTTCAAATCAAGGAGGAAAATCTATGGCTTTCATCAATCAGGCTGTCACGGTTCTTCAGACGCTCGTTATCGCCCTCGGCGCAGGTCTCGCAGTGTGGGGTGTTGTCAACCTCATGGAAGGCTACGGCAACGACAACCCCGGCGCCAAGTCTCAGGGCATCAAGCAGCTCATGGCTGGCGGCGGTGTGGTGCTGATCGGCACGACCCTCATCCCTCTGCTCTCCGGTTTGTTCGGCTAATCCACGGCAAGCCCAGCTTAACCGAAGGGTGGTGAAATATTGGGCAGCATTTTAGAAAAGATCGAACAGGCTCTCAAGGATATGCTGATCGAATGGATCGAGAGCAACCTGACCAATATGTTCACCGATGTCAACGAGAAGGTAGGAACGATTGCCGCCGAGGTCGGGCAAACACCGTCCGGCTGGAACGGCGGCGTGTACCAGATGATCCGGGGACTATCCGAAAACGTGATAGTCCCCATCGCCGGTATCATCATCACCTTCGTTTTGTGCTACGAGCTGATTTCCATGATCACCGAGAAAAACAACCTTCACGACATGGACACTTGGATGTTCTTCAAGTGGTTTTTCAAGGCGGCTGTGGCGATCTATCTCGTGACGCACACCTTTGACATCGTGATGGCAGTATTCGACATCGGGCAGAACGTAGTTTCCGGTGCAGCAGGAGTAATCCACGGCAACACGAGCATTGACATTGACGCGACGATTGCGCAGATGCGTACCGGCATGGAGAACATGGGCGTCGGAGAACTGCTCGGACTGTCGATAGAAACGCTTCTGATCAGCCTATGCCTCAAAATCATGGCGATCCTCATTACGGTCATTCTCTACGGGCGCATGATTGAGATTTACTGCACCGTGAGCATTGCGCCTATTCCCATCGCAACCATGAGCAACCGCGAATGGGGCAGCATCGGCACGAACTATCTGAAAGGCTTGTTCGCTCTGGCATTTCAGGGCTTTCTCATCATGGTCTGCGTCGGCATCTATGCAGTGCTGATCAACGGCATGATTATCGCAGACAACATTCACTCGGCTCTGTTCTCTGTGGCAGCGTACACGGTCATTCTGTGCTTCTCGCTGTTCAAGACCGGAAGCCTTGCAAAATCCATCTTCCATGCGCACTAAGGAGGTCGGCAGCATGAAGAAGTACAGCATCATCTACGCCGATCCCCCTTGGGCGTATCGGACTTACTCCAAGAAGGGACAGGGACGGTCAGCAGAAAGCCACTACCCGACGATGTGCATTGAGGACATCAAGGCACTTCCGGTCGGTGAGCTTGCCGCCAAGGACTGCGCTCTATTTCTCTGGATCACGTTCCCGTGCCTCTGTGAAGCACTCGAAGTGCTGACGGCACGGGGCTTTTCCTATAAGACCGTGGCTTTTGTATGGGTGAAGAAAAACCGCAAGAACGATGATCTCTTCACCGGCATGGGGTATTGGACAAGGGCAAACGCCGAAATCTGCATCCTTGCTACGAAGGGACATCCGAAGCGTGTTGACGCCGGTGTGCGTCAGGTCATCCTCAGCCATATCGAAGAGCATTCCAAAAAGCCGGATGAAGCGCGGGAGCGCATTGTCCGGCTCATGGGAGACCTTCCCCGCGTAGAGCTTTTTGCCCGTCAGTCTCCCGAGGGCTGGGACGTTTGGGGCAACGAGGTCGAACGCACAGCGCATCTTCCGACGGAGGAACCACCATGCTGCGGCTAAGACCTATTTCTCTTCGTGACGCCAACGAGTACGTCCGGCAGCATCACCGGCATCACAAGCCTGTTGCCGGTCACAAGTTCTCCATCGGCTGTGAAGCAGACAGTGAACTGGTCGGTGTAATCATCGCCGGGCGTCCCGTCAGCCGGTATCTGGATGACGGCTTCACATTGGAGGTTACAAGGCTTTGTACCAACGGAGCGAAAAACGCTTGCAGCTTTCTCTACGGCGCGGCGGCAAGAGCTGCTGCGGCTATGGGCTATAAGCGCATCATCACCTACACGCTGGAAAGCGAAAACGGTGCAAGCCTTCGGGCTTCCGGCTGGATCTGTCAAGGCAAAGCGGGTGGGCTTCGCTGGACGGGTAAGCGTCAGCCGAAGGAGGATCAATATCCCGCACAAATGAAGCTGCGCTATGAAAAGCAGCTCAGAAAGGAGAGTTCAAGAAATGGCATTTGTTCCGGTCCCGAAGGATCTTAACCGCGTCAAAACGAAGGTCATGTTCAACCTGACCAAGCGGCAGCTCATCTGTTTTTCTGTTGCTGCGGCAGTCGGTGTTCCGATCTTCTTTCTGGCGAAGGCGCATCTCGACTTGTCTACGGCGGCAATGCTGATGGTGGTGATCATGCTCCCGTTCATCTTCTTCGCGCTTTACGAGAAGGACGGTCAACCCGCCGAAAAGTACCTGTACCACATCGTACAGTCCATGTTTATCCGGGACAAGGTGCGCCCCTATCGCACGAACAATCTCTACGCTGAGATTCAGCAGAAAATCAAAGAACAGGAGGAATTGCAGCTTGAACAACAGCACAGCAAAGGCAAAGCCTAAGATGACCGTCAAAAACGGCGTCGTTTACGGCGATGCCCTTTCCGCTCAGGAGAAGAAGCGGATCGTCATGCAGAAGAAAAAGGACAGGAAGGCAAAGAAAGTCCGCAAGTCCGCCCAGCAGACCATTCCCTATGTGGAGATGTGCCGCGACGGTATCTGCAAGGTAAACAGCCGCCTCTACACGAAGTCCATCGCCTTTGAGGACATCAACTACCAGCTTGCGCAGAACGAGGACAAAACTGCCATCTTTGAGAACTGGTGTGACTTTCTGAACTACTTCGACAGCTCGATCTTCGTCCAGCTCTCCTTCATCAATCAGAAGGCAAGCCTCAATGAGTTCCGCAAGCGCATCAACATTCCGGCACAGGAGGACGCCTTCAACGACATCCGCTCCGAGTATTCCGGTATGCTGCAAAACCAGCTCACCAAGGGCAACAACGGACTGGTCAAGAAGAAGTACATCACCTTCGGCATTGAGGCGGACTCCCTCCGCACGGCAAAGCCGAAGCTCGAACGCATTGAAACCGATATTCTCAACAACTTCAAAACCCTTGGTGTGAGGACGGAACCGCTGTCCGGCTATGAGCGGCTGAAAGTGCTTCATGATGTGTTCAACATGGACACCAATGAGCCGTTTCGCTTTTCCTTTGACATGGTTGCTCGGACAGGACTCAGTACGAAGGATTTCATCGCGCCCACTTCCTTTGACTTCCGTGAAGGCAAGTGCTTCAAGATGGGCAGAACCGTCGGCGCGGTGAGCTTCCTGCAAATCCTCGCGCCGGAACTCAATGACCGTATGCTTGCCGACTTCCTTGAGATGGACAGCAACATCACGGTCAATTTTCATATCCGGACGATTGACCAGGCGAAGGCAATCAAGAGCATCAAGATGAAGATCACCGACCTCGACAAGATGAAGATCGAAGAGCAGAAAAAGGCAGTCCGCTCCGGCTACGATATGGACATCATCCCGTCCGATCTCGCCACCTTCGGCGGTGAGGCAAAGCGTCTGTTGCAGGATCTCCAGACCCGCAACGAGAGACTGTTCCTTGTGACCATCCTCATCATGAACACGGCAACCAACCGACAGAAGCTCGAAAACGCGGTCTTTCAGACCGCCGCCATTGCCCAAAAGTATAACTGTGCGCTCAAGCGTCTTGATTTTCAGCAGGAGGAAGGGCTGATGTCCTCTCTGCCTATCGGCGTCAATCAGGTGGAAATCGAGCGCGGGCTGACCACTTCCAGCACGGCGGTTTTCGTGCCGTTCACCACGCAGGAGCTTTTTCAGGGCGGCGAAGCTCTCTACTATGGGCTGAATGCGCTGTCCAACAACATGATCATGGTTGACCGCAAGCAGCTCAAAAACCCCAACGGACTGATCTTGGGTACGCCAGGTTCCGGTAAGTCCTTCTCCGCCAAGCGTGAAATGACGAACGCCTTCCTCATCACGGAGGATGACATCATCGTCTGCGACCCCGAAGCCGAGTATTTCCCCCTCGTACAGAAGCTCGGCGGTCAGGTCATCCGCATCTCGCCGGTCAGCACGGATTACATCAATCCGCTGGACATCAACACGAACTACTCCGAAGAGGAAAACCCGCTGACGCTGAAATCCGACTTCATCCTCTCCATGTGTGAGCTGATTGTCGGCGGCAAGGACGGCTTGCAGCCGGTTGAGAAGACCATCATTGACCGCAGCGTCCGCATGGTCTATCAGGAGTTTCTTACAGACCCCAAGCCGGAGAAAATGCCGATCCTCGAAGACCTCTACAACATTCTGAGAAATCAGAAGGAGCCGGAGGCACAGCGCATCGCAACTGCCCTTGAAATCTATGTTCACGGCTCTCTGAACGTCTTCAATCACAGAACGAATGTGGATGTCAACAACCGCTTCGTCTGCTATGACATCCGCGAACTCGGCAAGCAGCTCAAAAAGCTCGGTATGCTGATCGTGCAGGATCAGGTGTGGAACAGAGTTACCATCAACCGCGCCCAGCACAAGGCAACGCGCTACTACATGGACGAGTTCCACCTTTTGCTGAAAGAGGAACAGACCGCCGCGTACAGCGTGGAAATCTGGAAGCGTTTCAGAAAATGGGGCGGCATCCCGACCGGAATCACGCAGAACGTCAAGGATCTTCTTGCGTCCCGTGAGGTGGAGAACATCTTTGAAAACTCGGATTTTGTCTACCTTCTGAATCAGGCATCCGGCGACCGGCAGATTCTCTCGAAGGCGCTGAACATCTCGCCCAGCCAGCAGAACTACATCACCAACTCCAACGCCGGTGAGGGACTGATCTTCTACGGCTCGACCATCGTTCCCTTCAAGGACGATTTCCCGAAGGACACCCAGCTCTACCGCATCATGACCACCAAACCCGAAGAAACCGTACAGAACTAAGGAGGATTTTTGAATATGAACAACAAGATGATTACCATTCCCTACGCGGACGCTATCGAATACGGAGAGAACACCTCCGCGCTGTTTAAGGCTCTGTGGGAGCTGACCGATCTGATCCGACTGGAAAGCAACCTCAAGAAGCATCACCGCGCCTACCTCCATGTGAGGGAGGACATCGACGAAAAGGTCAAGGAGGCGCGTCAGATTATGACCAAGGTATCTGTGGATATGATCGGTTTCTATTTCAAGGTTGATGTTCCCGAAAGCAGCAACAGCGACGAGAATACCCCGTTCGCTGACGCGGCGGATGATGAAGCCGTATCTATCCCCAAGGACAAGTATGAGCTGATGATCGACGATCTGCTCACGATGTCCGAAATCATCCAGTGCGTCGCAGATATGCGCACGCAGGATGTGAAGGCAATCCGCGAGTTTGGCAAGTTCGTTCCCGCCTTCGCTGCCTTTGAAAAGAACCGCCTGAGCCTCTACCGCGAGGCGGCGGAGGAAGCCGAGGAAATCTTCGACCGTTGGGCGGACGAGATTGACGATCTCGACGAGGACTTCATGGAAGATGAGGATTACGAGCCGGACGAGTATTACTCCGACTGATATGCGCTCAAATCCGAAGAAAGGAGCTGGTTTTTATAGAGCTTGACATCATTCATACCGGCGATTGCCTTGAAATCCTGAAAACTCTGCCCGATGACAGCGTTCATTGCTGTGTGACGTCCCCTCCGTATTACGCGCTCCGCGATTACGGCATGGATGCTCAGATCGGCAGAGAGACAACGCCGAAGGAATATATTTCGCGCCTGACGGAAGTGTTTACCGAAGTCAGGCGCGTTTTGCGTCCGGATGGAACGCTCTGGCTGAACATCTCGGACACCTACGCCGGGAAAGGCAATCAGGGTGATTTCGTTGATCCGAAGAACCCCAGCGGCAGAAACGGTCAGGCTGTGGCTCTCAACAACAAGGTTGAGGGCTGCAAGCCGAAGGACATGATCGGTATTCCGTGGATGCTGGCTTTTGCCCTCCGCGATACCGGCTGGTATCTGCGCAACGACATCATCTGGATGAAGGATAACCCCATGCCGGAGAGCGTCAAAGACCGCTGCGCCCGCTGCTACGAGCATATTTTCCTGTTCTCCAAGTCCAAGAAGTATTTCTTCGACTACAAGGCGATCTCCGAGCCGATTGCCCCCGCAACGGCAGAACGCCTCAAGCGCGGCATGAAGGGCGGCAACAAGTACGGTAAGCCCGTTCCCGGTCAGCCTCAGCCGCAGTCCATCAACCGCCCCCGTGAGCATGGCGAGATCAAGGGCGCAGACATCAATCCGCTCCGCAATAAGCGCGATGTCTGGAAGATCAACACCGTCCCCTTCAAGGGCGGTCATTATGCCGCCTACCCTCCGAAGCTGGTTGAAACCTGTCTTCTCGCCGGTTGTCCCGAAGGCGGCATTGTGCTTGACCCCTTTATGGGGAGCGGCACAACCGGCATGGTTGCCGCGCAGATGGGGTGTCATTTCGTCGGCATCGAGCTGAACCCTGAATACACCGAGCTTGCCTACAAGCGGATTGGAGGTGAAATCTGATGTCCAAGGAACCGGAACTCAAAGCCCGCGACAAGGTAGTCGTGCGGATGATGCGGGAGGGCGCGGTCGAGGAAAACCTGACGGCTGGCACCGAGCAGCGTGTGTCAAAGCGGCTGGAAGATGCGGAGCTGGTGAAGCCCGGTGAGACAGTCGAGCCTTCCGAAGCTCTTTCCCCAGAGGAACAGAAAAAGGTGCAGATGCGCCGTCAGCAGCGTCAGTTTCAGGCGGAACACGCTGAGGATAATAACACTCAGCCGCCCTCCGAAACGTCCGTCACAGAAGAGAAAAGGACAGAAAATCCACCCCAGAATGTACCTGAACCGCTGTCCTCGGAAACGCCGTTCAAGCCTCCAACTTTAGAGCAGCACGGCGTTTCTTCGCACACCAGCACGGTGATTGCCGAAACGGTTGTTACGCACAAGCTGCGCAAGACCTCTGCGGTTGAAGCTGTGGATGCGGACACCGTTCTCTCTCAAGCGGCGGAAACCGCCTCTGCAAAGCCGGTCTCGGATGATGCCGTTCCGCCCACGAAGCGGATGCAGAAGCTCGAAAGGAAGTCCGAGAAGGCGCATGAGCGTCTGGACGCTGCCCGTGAGAAGCTGCCCACGCACAAGGTTCTCAAGAAAGAGCGTGTCTTCGATGAAGAGACCAGCAAGGGCAAAACCCGCCTTCATTTTGAGGATGAGCTGAAAAAGCCCAAGGGCAAAGGCAAGCTGCAATTTGAAGCAGATAAAACCGTCCGCAAGGTCGGTGACACCCTCGCTTCCGGCATTCACGGCAAAATCCATGAGGTCGAACAGGAAAACTCGGCGGTTGAGGCAGCGCATAAAACGGAGATCGCCGCCGAGACTACCGCTCGGCATTTCAGTCATCATCGGGAAAACAGCGTCAACAAGCCTTATGAGAAGGTCTCTAAGCTGGAACATAAGGCGGATGCTGCGGATGCGAAGCTCCAATATGAGAGAAATCAGCAGGAGCATCCTGAGATGAAGAAGCAGAACATGAACAAGCACTACCAGAAGCAGAGCATCAAGAAGGAGTATGCCGCCGCTCGAAATGCCGGTTCTCAGACTGCCACAAAGAATACCGGCAAGAAGCTCAGTGAGAAGGCGTCCGACAAGATCAAGGAGTTCTTTGAGAAGAACAAGAAGGTCTTCATCTGGATCGGCGTCGGAATTGTCCTTCTCGTTTTGCTCGGTGCCGGAATCAGCTCGTGTTCGATGCTCACCTCTACCGGTTCGTCGGTTATCGCTTCCTCCTATCTCAGCGAGGATGATGCGATGCTGGGCGCAGAAGCGCAGTATTGCCAAATGGAGCAGGAGCTGCAACGCTATCTCGACACCTACGAAAGCACTCACAACTATGATGAATACCACTTCGATCTGGATGATATTGAGCATGACCCCTATGTGCTGATCTCCATTCTCTCGGCTCTCCATGAGGGCGAGTTCACGCTGGATGAGGTGCAGGGTACGCTTCAAATGCTGTTTGAGAAGCAGTACATCCTCACCGAAGAGGTCATCGTCGAAACCAGATACCGCACGGAGACCGACACATGGACGGACGCAGACGGCAACACGCACACGGAAACCTATCGCGTCCCGTATGACTACTACATCTGCAACGTGAAGCTCGAAAACTTCAATCTCTCCCACGTCCCGGTCTACATCATGTCTCAGGAACAGCTTTCCATGTATGCGACGTATATGTCTGTGCTGGGCAACCGCGAGGATCTGTTCGGTGACTCTCCCTATGTGGACAAGTACATCACAAATCCTCCCGCTGACTACGATGTCAACCCGGAATACCTGAACGACGAGAAGTTTGCAACGCTGATTACCGAGGCGGAAAAGTATCTCGGCTATCCGTATGTGTGGGGCGGCTCCAATCCCGACACGTCCTTCGACTGCTCCGGCTTCGTCAGCTACGTTCTCACGAACAGCGGTCTTGTGAATACCGGACGGCTGGGCGCACAGGGGCTTTACAATGTCTGTGCGCCGGTTTCAAAGGCGAATGCACAGCCCGGTGATCTCATCTTTTTCGTCGGGACGTATGACACCCCCGGTGTGTCCCACGTCGGCATTTACGTCGGTGATGGGGTCATGATCCACTGCGGCGACCCCATTCAGTACACATCCATCAATTCTTCCTACTGGCAGCAGCATTTCTACGCCTTCGGAAGACCCGCTTATTAAAAGAAAGGAGTTTTGCATGAATCCCAAGTATCAGAAAGTCCTCTCCGACATTGAGAAGGCTGAAAAGAAGAAGTCCGAAATCGAAGGACAGCTCAAGGAGCTGTACGACAAGAAGACGGAGCTGGAAAACCTTGAAATCATCAATACCGTGCGCTCTATGGTGATGGACAAGGATCAGATCATGGCGTTCCTGTCTTCCATGAAGGGCGGCACCAAGCCCGCTGAAAATACGGAGGTAATCGACAATGCGTAAGAAGTTTCGTTTTCTGACCGTCCTTGCGGTCTGCATCATGGTTCTGTCCTGCTTCTCTGTCACGGCGTTTGCCTACGCCGATGACACCGAGCAGAACCTTCCCGTTACGGAGGCAACTCAGCCCGAACAGCAGCCCGCAGTCTCTCCCACGCCGGAAAAGCCGAAGGGTGAGCCGATTGACGATGAGGGCAACGCCCACACCCGCGACTTGCTCTATGACAAGGCAGCCAACAAGCAGTTCATCACAGTCCAGGCGAAGAACGGCAATACCTTTTTCGTTGTCATCGACTACGATGCACCCATCAATGAGGACGAGGAACAGTATCAGACGTACTTCCTCAACATGGTCGATGAGAGCGACCTGCTTGCGCTGCTGGATGATGATACTGCGGCGGCTCTGACTACCTGTAACTGCAAGGAAAAATGCGCTGCCGGTCAGGTCAACACCGACTGCCCGGTCTGCAAGACCAACATGAGCGAATGCACCGGCACAGCCCCCGCTACACCTGAGCCGGATAAGGATGCAGAAACCGATGCTCCCGCCCCTAAACCCGAAAAGAAGTCCAACGTCGCCATGATCCTCGTCATCTTTGCCCTTGCCGGTGCTGCGGGTGCAGCTTATTACTACATCAAGTTCGTCAAGGGCAGAAAGCCCAAGGATGAAGATATGGACTTCTTTGATGATGAAGGCTACGAGGAAGAGCCGTACATCAACGAGGATGATGAGCCGCAGATTGCGGAGGATGCCGAAACGGATGGTGATGAAGATTGATCTTAGTCATTGCTGAAAAGCCCAGCGTTGCCCAGTCCATCGCAAAGGTGTTGGGCGCGACGTCCCGCAAGGACGGCTACATGGAGGGCGGCAATTACATCGTTTCGTGGTGCTTTGGTCATCTGGTGGAGCTGGCAGACGCCAGCTCCTACGATGAGCGGTATGCCAAGTGGCGGTATGACGATCTGCCCATTGTTCCGGAAAGCTGGATGTTTGAGGTCACGAAGGACAAAGCACAGCAGTTCAATGTGCTGTCCGCTCTTATGAAGGACAAGCGCGTCACCGAGCTGGTCTGCGCAACCGATGCAGGACGCGAGGGTGAGTTGATCTTCCGGCTGGTCTACAACAAAGCCGGATGCACCAAGCCCTTCAAGCGTCTGTGGATCAGCTCGTTGGAGGACTCCGCCATCCGCGAAGGCTTCAACCATCTCCGGGACGGCAAGGAATATGACCGTCTCTATGAAGCGGCACTCAGCCGCTCGAAGGCAGACTGGATTGTCGGCATCAACGGCACCCGCCTTTTCACCACGCTCTATCATAAGAAGCTGGTGGTCGGGCGCGTCCAGACGCCGACCCTTGCAATGCTGGTGGAGCGTGACGGGAAAATCTCAACCTTCCAGAAGGAGAAGTATTTCAACGTCCACGTCGGCAAGGGCGATCTGACCGCCGATCTGGAAAAGGTCAAAACCGAAGAGGAAGCAAAAAGAATTGCGGCGGTTTGCGAGAAAAAGCAAGCCGTCGTTTCTTCTCTCAAGCGGGAGACGAAAACCGTCAATCCTCCGAAGCTCTATGATCTGACTACCTTGCAGCGCGAGGCTAACCGCTACTACGGCTTCACCGCCCAGCAGACGCTCGATCTCGTACAAACACTCTACGAAAAGAAGCTCCTGACCTATCCGCGCACGGACAGTCAGTTCATCACGGATGATATGGAGGACACTGCCCGTCAGGTCATTTCTATCGTCTGCCGCCAGTTTCCGCTTTTCTCCGGCGTTTCGATCACTCCGGACATTGCCCGCGTAACCGACAACAGCAAGGTCACGGATCACCACGCCATTCTCCCGACCGTCCAGCTTGAAAAGCAGGATGTTTCCGCGCTTCCTCAGTCGGAGCAGAAAATCCTCAATCTTATCGGGATGCGCCTTCTGTGTGCGACCGGCGAGAAGCACACCTACGCAGAAACGCAGATCACGCTCTCCTGCGAAGGCTATGCGTTCAAAACCAAGGGTAAGACCGTCGTTCAAAACGGCTGGAAAGCCGTCGAAGAGCTGTTCAAGGCATCCCTCAAAACGAAGGAAAAGGATGATCCCGTGAAGTCCCTGCCCGAAGTCCACGAGGGCGATGTTCTGGATGGCGTATCTGCCAGTGTCACCGAACACTTCACGACGCCTCCGAAGCAGTACACGGAAGACACGCTCCTGTCTGCGATGGAGACTGCCGGAAACGATCAGTTTGACGATGACACCGAGAAGAAAGGTCTCGGCACTCCCGCAACCCGTGCCGGAATCATTGAAAAGCTGGTGAAGTCCGGCTTTGCAGAGCGCAAGGGCAAATCGCTCATTCCCACGAAGGACGGCTGCAACCTCGTCTGCGTCCTGCCGGAACAGATCACCTCTCCTGCAATGACGGCGGAATGGGAAAACACGCTCATGGAGATTGAGCGCGGCAAGGCAGATGCGGACGCTTTCCTCAGCGGCATTGTCCGAATGACCGGCGATCTCGTGAAAGC
>ENA-USUE01001013-USUE01001013.1-human-gut-metagenome-genome-assembly--contig:-NODE-1013-length-13300-cov-3.655827_pt1 | contig 13300 bp, 14 predicted proteins | sample MGYA00250060_ERZ773396 | MGnify/ENA primary metagenome ERZ773396 (study PRJEB29103, sample SAMN06111989) | human gut metagenome | biome: human gut; feature: ankylosing spondylitis patient; material...
TGAACGCTAAATCAGTAATTCTCAAATCAGAGAATCAAACTCAGGTATCAGTTACAAGATCTATCGAAGGCATCTGCGGAAGTCGCGCAGCGTCTCCGCCGCGTCCTGCAGCGTGAAGACCGCGCCCTTGACGGCCTCCGGCAAAGGCGCGAGCTCGCCCGCGTAGTTGGCAGCCCGCTCGATCTCCGACAGGCCTTCTCCGGCCAGCGCAGTGGCGGAATCGTCCCGGCCGGCCAGCAGATCATACGCCTGATCGACCGCTTCCGAGAGCTTTTCAAAGTTGCGCAGCAGGTCGCTGCGCTCCGTGAGCTCCGCCTCTTCCCCGGCCTTGAGCTCCGCGCGCTCCAGCTCTTCGATCTGGCGGCGGAGGCTTTCAGTCAGCAGTTCTTTCTCGTTTTCATAGGTCGAGAGCGTGTCGCGCTCCCTGCACAGTGCCTGGTATGCCCGATACTGCTCACGGTAGCGTGTAAGCTCCGGCTCCAGCTGGCCGAATCGATCCAGATCGCGCAGGTGCTCCCGCTCGTCAAGCAGGTGCTGCCCGTCGTTCTGACCGTGGATATCGAGCAGCAGCGCGCCCAGTGTGCGCAGCTGCGCCGTTGTGACCGGGACGCCGCAGACGCGGCAGGACGTCTTGCCCTCGGCCGTGATCTGGCGGCGGATGATGAGCTCATCGTCGCACTCGATCTCGTTTTCCTCGCACCAGTCCCGGCACGGGTCAGGGTCGAACGTCGCACAGACGACCGCCTTTTCGGCGCCGGTGCGCACGAGCTCGCGCGAGGCGCGCGCGCCGAGGATCGCGTGCATGGCGTCCACAAGGATGGATTTGCCCGCGCCCGTCTCGCCGGTCAGGATGTTCAGGCCGGGGCCGAGCTCCAGATCCGCCCGCTCGATGACCGCGACGTTTTCAATATGCAGTTCTCGCAGCAAAGCGCTTCACCTCCTGCGGTGTCCTCAAAGCAGCTTTTCGATCTCGTGGAAAAACTCATCGGCGGACGTATTGTCCTTCATGAGCAGAAATGCCGTGTCGTCGCCCGCAAGCGTGCCGACGAGCGTGTCGATGCGCATACTGTCGAGCGCGGAGCATGCAGCCGAGGCGAGGCCCGGCAGCGTCTTGATGACGATGATGTTCTGCGCCTCGGCATACGACGTCACACATTCCCGGAAAATTTTCTTCAGGCGCTCATCGTAGCCGGGAAATTCGTCCGCCGCCGGTGCGGCGTAACGGTATTTCCCGCTCGGCGCGAGCGTCTTCGTCAGGTGCAGTTCCTTAATGTCGCGCGACAGCGTCGCCTGCGTGCTCGGAACACCGCGCTGCGCCAGCACATCCATGAGCTGGTTTTGCGTCTCGATATCCTGCTCTGCTATGATCTGCAAAATGATATTTTGTGGGGTGGATTTCACGTCGTCCCTCCTCACAGTCTGTCTGTCAGCTTGCCAAAAGCCGTCTCATAAAAGCTGCGGATGCCGGTATCGGCCAGCAGCGTGTAATTGTCCGATCTGCGGACGCGGATCTGATCGCCGCGGATGAGCGCGATGCTGTCGCCGCCGTCCGCCACAAGGATGGCCGGCCTGTCATGAATGCGCTCCGGCACGATCGTGATCTGCCGCCCGGGCGCAAGCACAAAGGACTTTCCGGCCAGACTGTGCGCGCAGATGGGCGTCATGATGATATTCTCGTTTTCCGGCTCGACGAGCGGGCCGCCGGCCGACATGGAATAGGCCGTGGAACCAGTCGGCGTGGCGACAATGATGCCGTCGCCGTTGAAGCGCGTGATGGGCACGCCGTCGCCATAAGCGGTCACGCCGATGCAGTCCACATGACCTCCGTGGATGACCACGTCGTTGAGCACCGACTGCGTGCAGATGATCCGCTCATTGCGCACGAGCTCCACATCGAGCATCATGCGTCGGCTGACCGTATACTGCCCATCCGCGATCTCGAGCAGCATATCCAGCTCGTCGTCCTCCAGGCCGGCCAGAAATCCCTTGCCGCCGAAATTCACGCCGATGATCGGGATCGGATGGTCACGCAGCGTGACTGCAACATGCAGGATCGTCCCATCGCCGCCCATGACGATGATGAGCGCAGCATCGTGCGCGGCGGCCTCCAGCGGCCGCACCGGGACATCCCCCGGCAGGTAGGCCTTCGGCGCAAATACCGGTGACATGACCACCCGATGACCGTGTTCCGTGAGCATCCGATAAACCGTCAGTGCCTTTTGCAGTCCGCTGTCCCGATATGGATTGGCCGCAATGACAATATGTTTCATACACTGCTCTCTTTTCCGTGGGCCAGCGCACCGTGCGACAGCTCCACAACGGCTGCCGGATCCAGCTCCGGTGCGGGGTGCGTCCCCTTGCACAGGTAGCCGAGATACTCAATGTTGCCCTCCGGGCCCTTAATGGGCGAATAGTCCAGCCCCATGACGGTAAAGCCCGCGCCGGGCACAAAGTCCAGAAAGCTCTCGAGTACCTCCAGATGCACCTTTGGATCCCGGACGACGCCTTTTTTGCCGACCTCTTCACGCCCGGCTTCAAACTGCGGCTTGATGAGACAGACGACCGCAGCATCGTCCTTCAGCAGTGGACAGACCGCCGGCAGGATGAGCTTCACGGAGATGAATGACAGATCCATGACCGCGAGATCCAGCGGTTCCGGGATCTGCTCGGCTGTGATATAGCGCACGTTCGTGCGCTCCATGGAGATCACGCGCGGATCGTTGCGCAGGCTCCACGCCAGCTGGCCGTAACCGACATCGACGGCGTAGACCTTTGCCGCACCGTTTTGCAGCAGCACATCCGTAAATCCGCCGGTCGAGGCACCGCAGTCGATACACGTCAGGCCGGTAGGATCGATCGGAAACACTCTGAGCGCTTTTTCCAATTTAAAACCGCCGCGGCTGACATAGGGCAGCGTGTTGCCGCGCACCTCGATCTTCGCATCGGGCGCGACCTGCGCGCCGGGCTTATCCGCGCGCTGGCCGTTGACATAGACAACGCCGCTCATAATGATCGCCTTTGCGCGCTCGCGGCTCTCGCTCAGGCCCTGATCAAAGACGAGCTGGTCGAGTCGTACCTTCTTCATACGCCGTTCCCCTCTTTCTCGCCGGAGCGCATCGCCTGCGCAGCGGCAGCAATCGCCCGGGCATCCAGACCGTATGCCGCTTTGAGCACATTCGGCGCTCCGTGCGGGATGATGCCATTGCCAAGATTGAGCAGCCGCGCGGCCTTCAGCGCCATACCGGCCTGCCCGGCAGCAGAGAGCACCTGCTCGCCGATACAGTTGGCAGCGCACACATCCTCGACCGCCAGCAGCCGCCCCGTCTTGTGCAGGGACGCAAGCACCGGCGCCAACTCCAGCGGCGCGACCTGCGCCAGCTTGACGACTTCTGCCGAAATGCCCTGCTGCGCAAGCAGGTCCGCCGCCTGCAGCACATCGTTGATGACAATGCCGTAGGTCAGGATCGTCAGATCATTGCCCTCACGCAAAACCGTGACCGGTTCCGGATGGCAGTCCTGATATGCGCCCTCGCCGCCGCGCGGATAGCGCAAGGCGACTGGGCCGCTCAGCTCCAGCACCGCTTTGCGCAGCATCGCGCGCAGCTCGGCGAAGCTTGCCGGGCAGAGGATGCGCATATACGGCACGGAGCTCAGATAACTGATGTCAAAGCAGCCGTTGTGCGTATCGCCGTCATTGCCGACGATGCCGGCACGGTCGACGCCGAGCACCAGATGCAGCCGCTGCAGGGATGTGTCGTGGATGAGCATATCATACGCGCGCTGCAAAAAGCTCGAGTAGATCGCCGCGACGGGCTTGAGCCCCTGCTTGGCCATGCCGCTGGCCATCGTGATCGCGTGCCCTTCCGCGATGCCGACATCGTAGAGGCGATCCGGATGCCGCTCGGCAAAGGTCGTCAGGCCCGTGCCGGTCTGCATGGCCGCCGTGATGGCGACGACCGTCGGATCTTCATCCGCCAGCTGCGAGAGCGTCTCGCCGAACACGTGCGAAAAGTCCGGCTTCGGCGCAGGCAGCGCCCCGGTCACGGGATCGAACGAGCTGACGCCGTGGTATTTCTCCGGCGCCTGCTCCGTGTAGGAGATGCCCTTACCCTTTTGCGTCACCACATGCAGCAGCACCGGCTGGCGCAGGTCACGCGCCCAGCGCAACATCTTTTCCAACTGCTGCTCATCGTGCCCGTCCACCGGACCGATGTAGTAAAAGCCCATATCGTCGAACATGTTGTTCGGCAGGACAAGATCCTTCACATGTTCCTTCACATGGTGCAGCACCTTATACAGTCCGCGCGCCTTGCCAACGGTATTGCGGTAAAACTGCTTGAAGTGCAGATAGCTCGGCTTCACGCGCTGCTTGGACAGCAGCGTTGCCATGCCGCCGACGTTTTTGTTGATGGACATGCCGTTGTCATTGAGCACAATGACCATCGGCTCGCCGCTCTGCCCGGCATCCGACAGGCCCTCGTATGCCAGGCCGCCGGTCAATGCGCCGTCACCGATGAGGGCGATGACGTCATAGTCCGCCCCCGTGAGCGTACGCGCCCGGGCCATGCCCAGCGCGACGGAGATCGACGTGGAGGCGTGGCCGGCCACAAACGCATCGTGCACGCTCTCATCCGGCTTCGGAAACCCGGCAATGCCGCCGAACTGCCGCAGCGTGGAAAACGCTTCGCGCCGTCCGGTCAGGATCTTGTGCACATAGCTCTGATGACCGACGTCGAACACGAGTCGGTCCTTTTCGGTGCTATATACCCGGTCGATCGCAACCGTGAGCTCCACTGCGCCGAGATTCGACGCCAGATGCCCGCCGGTTTTCGCAAGATTCTCGACCAGAAAAGAACGAAGTTCCGCACACAGTGCCGGAATTTCTTCCACCGGCAGCGCCTTCAGGTCGGCCGGTGAATGGATTCGCTCTAATATACTCAAAACAGAATACCTCACGCATAATAATACAAAGTATACTATAACAAAAAGTGCCGGACTTTACAAGAGTAAGCCGACACTTTTCGCAATTTCACCGGAAGTCCTGTGTTTTTATGGATTCAGTTTTTCCGATCTGCCAGCGAGCGGGCGAGCTGCTGCAAAAATGCGCTGTCCGCAAACACACCGTCCACGGCTGCTGCCGCTTGCTCGGACAGCTCGTGCACATAGGCGCCGCAGCGCTCCAGACCATAGAGCGCCATGAAGGTGTTCTTCCCCTCGCGCGCATCCGAGCCGATGGGTTTGCCGAGTTCCGCCTCCGTACTGATGACATCGAGCATGTCATCGCGGATCTGAAACGCCAGACCAAGCGCCTTGGCATACTGCGCCGCGGCCGCGCGCTGCCGCGCGTTTCCGCCGCCGCAGGTCACGCCCATGAGGCATGCGGCGTGGATCATCGCCGACGTTTTGCGGTCGTTGATATCCATCAGTTCCTCTTTTGTGAGGACCTTGCCCTCACCTTCCATATCTAGCTGCTGACCGCCGCAGATGCCGTTTTCACCGGCAGCCTCGGCGAGCAGGCGCGCGCACTCGGCGCGCACATCCGCCGGCAGCTCCGTCGAAAGGATTGTGTGGAATGCCTCCGCCTGCAGGGCGTCGCCCGCCAGCGTCGCCGTACACTCGCCATAGACCACGTGGTTCGTCGGCTTGCCGCGGCGCAGATCATCGTTATCCATGCACGGCAGATCGTCGTGGATGAGCGAATAAGTATGCACCATCTCGACCGCACACGCAACTGGCAGCGCCGCGCGCACATCCCCGCCGCAGGCTGCGCAGAACGCGAGTACCAGCACCGGACGCAGGCGTTTGCCGCCGGCGGTCAGGCTATAGTGCATCGCCTCCAGCAGACGATGATAGGACACGGTCGTGTCCGCAAAATAGGTATTGAGCGCCGCATCGGCGAGCGCTTTGTATTCCTGATACTGTGTCTGATAATCCATACGTTATTCCTCAGTTTCAAACGGGAGCTCGACAGGCGCGCCGTCGCTCCCTTTTTTGAGCTGCACGACCTTCTGTTCCGCCGTGTCCAGCATTTCATTGCAGGCCGCAAGCAGGCGCGATCCTTCCTCAAACAGCGCCAGCGACGCATCGAGCGGCACATCGCCCTTTTCCAACTGCTTGACGATCTCATCCAGCCGCTGCATGGACGCTTCAAAGGTCAGTTTCTGTTTTGCCATGGGCATCCTCCCTGTTGTTTACGGTGCAGTGCAATGCACCGTCCTGAAGCTGTACACGAACCGGATCGCCCGGCTGCACCTTTGCCGCCGAGCGGAGCACCGTGCCATCGGCATCCGTCGCCATGGCGTAGCCGCGGGCAAGCACCTTCAACGGGCTCATCGCGTCCAGCGCCGCCGCATACTGCGCAAAACCATGTCTGCGCGCGGCGAGCCAGCGCTCCCCCGCCGCCGTCAGGCGGCTGCGGGTATAGTCCAGCTCCACGCGCCGGAGATCAAAATAAGCCGCCGGAGACTGCAGCACACGGCGGCCGGCCAGATTGTCCAGTGCGGCCCGGCGCTGTGCCATCTGCTTGCGCATCGCCTGCGCCATGCGGATATCATACCCGCGCAGCGTCTCGCGGATGTCCTCCGCGTTCGGCACGGCCAGCTCCGCCGCATTCGACGGTGTCGCGGCGCGCAAATCGGCCACAAAGTCCGAGATCGTCACATCCGGCTCGTGCCCGACGGCGGAAATGACCGGGATATCCGAATCGTAGATCGCCCGCGCGACACGCTCGTCATTGAACGCCCACAGATCCTCGATCGAACCGCCGCCGCGGCCGGTGATGATGAGGTCGCCGACCCGATAGCGGTTGGCATACCGGATCGCTCCGGCGATCTCCGCCGGTGCCTCCGTCCCCTGCACGCGCACGGGCAGCAGCACGACCTCGCTGGCCGGCCAGCGCTTACCGAGCACGCGGATGATATCGCGCACGGCCGCACCCGCCGCCGACGTGATGACAGCGATCCGCTGCGGAAACAGCGGCAGTGGCTTTTTGTGCGCGCGGTCAAACAGGCCCTCCTTCTGCAGCTGCTCCTTGAGCTGCTCGTAGGCGGCATACAAGTCGCCCACACCGCCCGGAATGAGCCGCGTACAATAGAGCTGATATGCCCCGTCGCGCGGATAGACCGCGATGCGGCCGATGGCCGCAACGCTCATTCCGCTCGCCGGGCGAAAGCGCAGCGACTGCGCGCTGCTGCGAAACATCACGCACCGCAGGCTGCTCTCGGCATCCTTGAGCGTGAAATAATGATGCCCGGACGGGTAGACCTTGTAGTTGGACAGTTCCCCCGTCACACAGACATTACCGAGCAGCGCATCCGCATCCAGCAGCTGCTTGATGTGAGCGTTGAGCTCCGTTACGGTAAAGGATGTACGCGCCATGTCAGGCTTCGGCGCCGTTCTCAGGCGTCTGCTCCGGTTCATCGGCCGGCGCTTCAGCGGATGCTTCTTCCGCTTCGGCCTCCGGCTCGACCTCGCCGCGCACAAAGCTGCCGAGCACGCCGTTGATAAACGCCACCGTCTCCGGCTCTTCATAGCCCTTGGCCAGTTCCACCGCCTCATTGATCGCGGCGGCATTCGGTACGTCGTCCATATAGAGGATCTCGCACATGGCGCAGCGCATGATCGCCGCGGCAACGCGGGAAATGCGCTCCAGCCGCCAGCCGCGGGCATATTTTTCGATCATGTGGTTGAGCTCGTACATATGGTCATAGACCAAACCGGTCAGCCGGCGGATATAATCGAGCTGCTTCTCGTCCGGATATTCCAGAAACAGCGGGTCTTCCTCCGCCAGCGTCGCAAAATACTCGCGGCTGAAGAAAGTATCCGCCGTCTCGCGGGCATCGTCCCCGGCGAGCTGCGCGGCAAAGCTGAGCTGGATCGCGATCTCACGCGCAACCGTTCTTGTCATAGTGATTACTCCTGCTTTTCTTTATTTGTCGAAGGCCACACCGGACACGTGCACGTTCACAATGGGCTTGCCCATGCCGGTCATGGACTCGACCGCGCTCGTGACCGATTCCTGCACGGCCTTTGCGACCGCCACGACGCTGCAGCCGTAGCGCACCGTAATGATCGTATCGACCGTCATCGTGCCGTCGACGATCTGCACCTTGATGCCCTTGGCGGCAGACTTGATGCCGAGCAGCTCGGCCAGCTCCGTACCGGTAGAGGTCGCAACACCGGCGACACCGTCCACTTCCGTGATTGCTGCGCGCACCATGGCGGCAACGACGTCCTCAGAGATATTGATGCTGCCCTTTTCATCCTGGCAAGTAATATAATTTTCCGGCATAGAAAAATACCTCCTGATAAAATTGTACAGTATAGTGTACCACGCACAGCGGCAAAAAGAAAGAAAAATGTTTCCCGTCCGGCAAAAAGATGCACCCCGTGAGATTCACAGGGTGCATCCGCATACTTGGAATTACTTGGTCATCGTCTCATGGAACACCATCAGGATCTTTGCAGCCTCCGCGCGTGTCGCGTTTCTGGCCGGCTGGATGCACAGGCGGCCGTCGACCGTGACGCCGGAGATCGCGTTGATCGCAACGGCGTCCTTCATCGCGTCCAGCGCCCAGAAGCCGACGCTGCCGGCATCCACAAAGCGGCTCAGATCATCCGGCTTCCAGGTCCGATCGACCATGCGCACGTTATTCAGATAGCGCATGAGCATGAGCACGAAATCCTGGCGCGTAATATTTGCATTCGGTGAAAATGTCGTGGCCGTCACACCGTTGACAATGCCGACCGAATGTGCCCAGGTCACTGCTTTCTGATACCATGCGCCCTCCGGCACATCCGTGAACGGCGTGCCGCCGCTCACTTCCGGATTACCGTGCAGGTTGTACAGGATCTGTGCGACCTGCGCGCGCGTCGTATATTCGCCGGGAGCAAAGCTGCCGTTGCCCATGCCGGACATGAGGCCGTAGGACAGGCAGTACTGAACACCCGGATAGAACCACGATGTGTCATTTTTGACATCGTTGTATACTGCAGTGGCAACAAGGCCGCTTGCAGGCAGAATGTCGCGCTTGGTGGCCTGGCAGCGCGTGCAGGTGTAGGTCATGCTGCCCTGCGTCGTTTCCGTTGCTTCCTTCGTCACCATACCCTCATCCCAAGCGTGGCCGAGGGCGGCGATCGTCTCCATACCCTCCTTGTAGTCACAGCGGGTGCAGTGCTTACCGGCGGTAGTGCCGGCAGTGGTGCAGGTCGCAGCAACGGCTGCGTCGTCCTTCAGGTCGTGACCGAGGGCAGCGATCGTCTCCATACCCTCCTTGTAGTCGCAGCGAGTGCAGTGCTTACCGGCGGTAGTACCGGCGGTGGTGCAGGTCGCGGCAACGGCTGCGTCGTCCTTCAGGTCATGACCCAGAGGATCCGTATAGGTATCCACGTAGCTGTCGCCGCAGGAGCAAGTGTGGGTCGTGTGGCCCTTTTCGGTGCAGGTCGGCGCTGTGACAACATCCTTGTAGCTGTGGGTATGGGAAACATAATTGTAATGGATGTTGGCGGTCAAAAGGTCATCATTTTCAGTGGAAGAAATAGAGATCGCTTTCCATTGCGCCTCGCTCCCGGCATAGTACACATCGGTCAGAGATGTGCAATTATAGAAAGCACTACCGCCAATGCTCGTCACACTGTCCGGGATCGTCACGCTGGTCAGAGATGTGCAGCCATTGAAGACAGCATCATTAATGATCGTCACGCCGTCCGGGATCGTTACGCTGGTCAGAGATGTGCAGCCATTGAAAGCAAGCCAGCCAATGCTCGTCACACTGTCCGGGATCGTCACGCTGGTCAGAGATGTGCAATAATAGAAAGCATACCGGCCAATGCTCGTCACGCTGTTTGGGATCGTCACGCTGGTCAGAGATCTGCAGTTTTCGAAAGCAGACTCACCAATGCTCGTCACGCCTTCTGCAATCACAGCTGACTTTACCCGGCTTCTACTGCCATACCACGGCGCATCAGAAGAACCATAGCCATGCATATCACCGCTGCCGCTGATCGTCAGCACGCCCTCGCTGTCCAGCGTCCAGGTCAGGTTGCTGCCCTTTGCGCCGCAGGTGCCGCTGTCCACAATGTCTACCGCCAGCGCCGTGGCCGGCAGGAGCGATGCGATCATCAGCACCGCGAGCACAAAACTGAATATACGTTTTTTCATCCTCATTTCCTCTCATTTCATGATTGGAGCCGGAAGATATAAGCTTTGAATTCCATAAATTATCTCCGCTTCCTGTTTTAGATTATAACTGTCATGACAGGTGCCGTCAAGCCTCTTTGTGCTCGTTGGCAGTTCTCCATTTAAAATGGCAGCATCCCCGCTCCGGTCGGAGCGGGGATGTGTTTTGCAGGATGGTTCACTGCGCGTCCTGCGCGTCGGCCTTGACCTCAATGACCTTGATCTGCGGCGCGGTATAGTCCGTTTCTTTGACGATGGTGTCCGTGATGGTTGCGACCTGTGCCGTGCTCAGCCCATCGGCCGGCGCGGGCACGGCGACCGTGATGCCCTCATCCGTGATATAGACCACACACTCGGAAAAATCCTTGGCCAGCAGGAGATTTTCGATCTGCGTCTCGGTCATGGAGTCGCTCGCCATGGCAGAGATGGCGCTCATGGCGCTGTCGATCGTCGCCTGCGAAGCGCCCTCGGCCGTCGAGGCTGATTTAAGCAGCGACAGCGCCTCGTCGCGCGACTGCTGGCGCGTCAGGCGCGCTTTGGCAAAGTAATCATCGGATGCCGACGCCGACGCTGCGGCCGCTTCCTCCTCCGCCTTGACCGCCGCCGTGGCGGCGTCCTCGGCGGCGGCCATTTCGGCGTCCGCCTTTCCCCACTGGGTGTTGTACGACCAGTTAAAGTAGATCGCGGCGCAGACAAACAGCAGCACCACAATGATCGCAATGTTTCGTTTGGTTTTTTTCATAGTCGCCCTCCCGTTATTTAGATTGCGGATCCGGCTGCTTTCGGAGCACGGAGATGTGATCCGTGCTCAGGCCGGTAAACTGTGCCACTGCCTGCGTGACGGCGAGCTGCACCTGCGGCGAATCCGCCCCGTCACAGACGACGACTGCGCCGAGATACTGCGGGCTGACCGTCTTGAGCTCCACCGCCTCCTGTGCCCCGCCGCCGGCGGAGATGATGGTCGGCTCACCGCTATCGTCCGTCGCCAGCTCCCGCTCGGCCGAGCAGCGGTAGGACAGCAGCACCTGCACTTGTCCCGCGCCGTTGATCTGCTGCAGGAGCGTTGTCAGGCGCTGCTCCTCGGCCTGGATCGTCTGCGGCTGTGTCTGCTCGGAAACGGCTGCCGCCTGCGCCGTCTTGGCCTTTGTCCTGCTGCCGGTCGGCAGCAGGAGCAGGATCAGCCCCGCGAGCAGGATGATGAGAACGTATTTATACTTGGCTGCGAAAGCGCTGAGTTTTCGTGTGTTCATGATGTACTGCTCCATTCCTGCCGCGTGCGCGGGACCCCGAGGTCGGCCTCGATGATCTGCGCCAGGCGGCTGTTTTCTGCTGCCGGCCCGGATGTGACCAGGCGGACGGACTGCGGATACCAGTAGCCGTCGGTGCTCCACTGCAGCGTGACCTGCGCATCGTCAAGCGCAGCGCCACACTGCGCGGCTTTGTCCAATATATATGTGCGCATTTCCGATTCTATGACCGTGCGCTGCAAGCGCTCGCTGCTGTCGGATACCGCGCCGTCCGTCGACACCGAGACGTGATAGTCCTGCAGCGCAGCGGCGTAAGCGTCATAATCGAACGTCACCAGTGGCGAGAACAGCAGGCACGTCAGGGCCACGCCGCCGGCCAGCTTCGTGACGCGCCGCAGGCTCTCCGACGTCGGAAACAGCGACGCCAGCGCCGTCAGCAGCGCCACGCCCGCCAGACTGAGCAGCCAGGCACGCAGAGATTCCATCATCCCGTCACCGCCTTCATACTCGACACGATCGAGAGGAACAAAATGAGCGACGCCACGCCGACCATCCCCAGCAGGAAACCGTACACGTCCGCAAAGCCGTCGATCAGCCGCCCGACACGCTTGTCCGCGAACGACTCGGCGATTCCGGCGGCAAGCTTGTACAGGACATAGTGCACGGCGAACTGCAAATACGGCGTGACGCACATGGCGGCGACACTGACGACGCCGACGATGCCAATGCCGCTGCGCAGGATCGCGGCGCTGGAAGTGACCGTGGACGCCGCATCGGCCACGATGCTGCCGACGACCGTCTTGACTGCCTTGGCTGCGGCTGCGTCCGCCGAGCCGGTGAGGATGCCCGTCAGCGACAGGTAGAGCGTGAACACGCTCGCAAAGCCGATGAGCAGCAGCCGGAACGCCTTGCGCAGCAGACCGCTGAGGGACGCGAGCACGTCGTTTTCGAGCGTTGTGCCGCAGATGACCGTACCTGCGTACAGATACAGCAGCGGCAGGAGCACCGCCGTCTCCGCGGACAGAAGCACATCCAGAAACAGTGAAGTTGCCGCGTATTTTGCGGCCGCCGACGTCGCCGCGCCACTCGCCGCCGCGGCGGCACACATGCTCGGCAGCAGGATCTTGGAAAAATCCCGCAGCGTTGCAAGTGCCTCGCTGCCCGCGGTGATGCACGAGGTCACGTGCGTAACGCTCAGCGCAGCGACCGCCACCGTGCCGGCCATCTGCGTGACCTTTCCGCAGGCGCCGCTCACGGAAAGGGACGCGCACAGCGCCGACAGAAACACGATCGCCAGCAGCAGCGCCGCATTGTGCGCAGCCGACGCGACGGCCCCGCCGCCCTCGTGCAGCACATAGGCCCAGAGCTTTGCGAGCAGGGACTGCGGCTGCGCGGCATCCGCAACGGACAGTTCACCGAAGGCGTCATATGCCTGCTCCGGAAGCGCGGATTCCAGCGACGCCGTGCCGAAATCCGCTGCCTGCTCAGCCGCAACATCGTAGGCAAACGCCCCCGGCGTGCACGCCGCCAGCACCAGCAGCACAGTCAAAAGCACAAGCAGCCGCTTTTTCATAAGCATTCTCCGATCATGGTCAAAAACGTGCGCATCAGCGGCAGCGCGGCATAGAGCGCTGCCGCCACGCCAACGAGCTGCACCGCGCAGGCGCCGGCAGCCTGTCCGGCGTCTTTGCAGAGGCTCTCCCCGATCATCGTCAGGATGCTGATGGTCATGCACTTGAGCAGCGGCCCGGTGTAGACGCCGGAGAGCTTGCTGACCGCGATCGCATCGCGGAAAAACGCCGCCAGCGGCTCCAGCAGACCGATGCACAAAAACAGCGCCAGCAGTGCTGCCGCCATGCTCAGCAGAAGCGACATG
>ENA-USUE01001015-USUE01001015.1-human-gut-metagenome-genome-assembly--contig:-NODE-1015-length-13257-cov-4.947193_pt1 | contig 13257 bp, 14 predicted proteins | sample MGYA00250060_ERZ773396 | MGnify/ENA primary metagenome ERZ773396 (study PRJEB29103, sample SAMN06111989) | human gut metagenome | biome: human gut; feature: ankylosing spondylitis patient; material...
ACTGTTCCTGAAGCTGCTCGGCATTTGATGAGCCAGAGCCACGAAGGCTTTCGTGGCTCTATTGCAGAACTTTTGGGATACAAGAATGGATGTTCTATTTTCCGTACCACAAGAATAACTATTCTCTATTTTTTCATTATGTTTTGCGTATTTATCAGCGTAAATATAATTCAATACCCTTGAATATTTTTAAATAGCAATGTTAAATCATTATGTTACAACAAATCACACATCAATCGATAATCGTGAGTTTATGTAATAGCAAATACAAACGATAAGAATAGCGCTACTTTTCAGAACGCCTTTCACGCACAGTCTCCGCGCGAATCCATACATCACTCAAACAAAAACCCAGGCGGTTTTTTAGAACCGTCTGGGTTTTAAGAAAAGCGAAACTATCTGCGATTAAGCTTCCGCGGCTTCCGGATTCTTAATGAAGTCGAGAACCGCCTGGGCGTGGCCAGCCGCCTTCACTTTCCGCCATTCCTTCACGAGGTTCCCGTCTTTGTCGATCAGGAATGTGCTCCGAACAACACCCATCACCTTCTTTCCGTACATATTCTTCTCTTTGATCACGTCGTACGCCTTGCAGGCCTTTTCTTCCGGGTCAGAGAGGAGCGTGATCGCGAGGGTGTAGCGGCAGATGAAGTTCTGGTGGCTCTTTTCGGAGTCGCGCGAGACACCGACCACGTCGTACCCGAGCTTCTGGAACTCCGGAATCAGAGCGGTGAATTCCTTCGCTTCTGTAGTACAGCCGGAGGTGCTGTCCTTCGGATAGTGGAATCTATTTATATTGATAATCAATAAGTTAATAAATATATGCCGTAAATTTGTTGTACCAACTTCGCTCAGGACCTGGGGCTTCGACTAAAAAATGTTAGACTTAACGCGGCTGAACGGTTTCACTTTGAGAGGATAAAAATGGTAAAGAGAGAAGCTTTTCTTGATGGCCTTCTGGAAGGTTTAAGCAGTATTTCTTTTTTATTCACTCGGATGACCGCTACAGATATTGATCGCATTTGGCGTAAATCCTTCCCGTATCAAAAAAAGAACCGGCTAGGCTCCTTTGACGACGATCGCAAAAACATTTATCAGGATTTTGGTAAAGCTATCCGTTCCACCGTTGGTGATCGGAGGCTTTGAGTAAATGGCAGATAAAACTCTTTCTGATAAGACCTCGAAAGCAAGACAAGACCCCGCCGCTCAACCAACGATACAGGCGATCTCGGCGTTTTCCGGGCCGTTGCCAACCCCTTCTGATCTAGAGAGGTACGGGAAGATTATTCCTAACGGGGTCGAAAGGATAGTGGCGATGGCGGAAAAGGAGCAGGAAGCTCGCCTTTCTATCGCGAAACAGGATTCTTTGAATGAGACTGCCGCCCAGCAGGCTAGGGCTACGGCTTTGAAAGGTGCTATTTATCGAAATATTATTGGGACTATTTCCGGTCTAATCGTCAGCCTAGCGGATATCTACATAGCCTATCTTGTTACCATGGCGGGGCACGATGGGGTAGGCATTGCTCTGGCGGCATTGCCTGTAGCCGCCATTGTTAAAGCTTTCATTTGGACTGACAGGAAAACCGATAAATAACCTGACGCTTTCATTGGATCGCTTTCACCACCGCGTCTTTATCCGCGGCTACTCTTGTAAGAAGCTCTGCACCTTCTCCAGCCAGTTCTGCGCCTTCTCCGAGTAAGCTTTCGCATCGGGCGAGGCGCTCTTGAGTACGGTCTCCGGTATCTCTGGCTGCTTGCAGATCACTCTTGGCTCTGGTGTCTGCGGCGTCGCGCACCCGGACAGCAGTAACCCGCACAGCGCGAGCGTCAGATAAAGCCTTGTCTCGCGCGGCAAGCGCATCAGCCAATTGTCTTGATTGTTTCTCATAGCGTTCCTGCGCCTCCTTTTCTACCGCCCTGGTCTGCTTCTGCCAATCAGATTTAAGCTCGCTGATCTGAGCTTCATACTTCTCCGCCGTCGAGGATCTTCCTCTGGAGTACCCCCAGAACGCGGACGCTATCAAAGCGCCAATGATGACACCGGCAATGGCCAAATTCTTTTTTATCATTCCTGACCCTTCATACAGATCCGATACTCTTTTTCCCGCCGATTCACCAGCCCCGGGTGCTTCTTATTTTTGAAGTAGCACCAGCGCCTGATTTCGGTGCAGGCTCCTTTGTAGTCCTTGCGATTCAGCTTCTTCACGAGTGCCGAGCTACAGAATTTCTTTTGGCCGATGTTGTAGGTTAGACGGAGATAAGCGTCGAGCTCCCCTTCCGAGAGCGGCACTTTCACACAGCGGCTGATCCCTGTCTTCGCCATCTCGGTATCCCGGTACAGTCTCTGGAGCGCCTGCGTCGGCTCAATAGTGTCCCCTTTCTTCACACCGGCTGTTGTCCCCCACCCGATAGTGGGGACGTCTCCTTTCACGGGGACATAGGCGGTTGAGCTATAGCCCTCGTACCCGGCGATCCCTACCAGCGTGGCGGCTGATACGGTCATTGCGGTGATCTGGTAGCGGTTCATAGAAATCCCTCCTGCCCCCTGGTATGAACGCCTTATTTTTTAAAAGCTCGCTATAATGCGATACGTAAGGTCTCTCTCTCCTTACGTAGGTGGTTTATGGAGTCGGTAGGCTTTCCCCGGAAGAGCACATGCTTTCCCGGGGATTTTTTATATCATCAGGCAAACCCGAGCTATTAATATAGCTATAATGGCTGGGACGAGAGCTTTCTCCTTTTTGCCCTGCGTCCTCGCTTCTCGTCATCCCCCGGCTTTTGCCGGGGGTTTCTGTTTTCAGTTATTTCAAAGCAAGCACGATCTGAATAAACGTATAGCGGTTCATAAGAACCATTCCTTGAAGCAATGAGCCACAAAGAGGACCGCGAGTGCGGAGCCACAAAGAGCCAGCACCCATCGGCTCAAGCGAACAACCCACGGCAGTTCTGAATCCTTCTTCATAATCAGCCACCTCAAAACCGGTGCTAATACCGCTATAATTTCAGTCACGGGAACATTCCTTAATTTGTTCGTTCCCGTCCTCCCCGGAAGAGTTGCCGCTCTTGCCGGGGGTTTCCGTTTTCGGTTAATTCAAAGCAAGCACGATTTGAACAATCGTATAGACAAGCCCTGTAGCACCAGCAAACGCAAGAGCTGAATACTTAACCCCAGTGGCTACGCCTCTGAAAAATGCCTCTTTAAGTTCCATATCTCTCATACGCTGCCCCGAATTTTCATTGCGCTTGATATAATCTTTCATGTAGATGTGGTCCATCTATGTGTAACGTTTCTTAAGTCTCTGTTATGATTCGTTCCATCCCCGAAAGAGCTGCAACTCTTCCGGGGATTTCTTTTTCAGTCTTTCTCCCCGTTGTCCTCCCGGATCTGTTTCTCCCTATCCCGCCGGTAACGTGCGTTCAGCAGGAACTTCACGCCATTCCATGCGCCCGGGAGCGCGTTGAAAAGCAGAAGAAGCGTGTAGATGATCGTGAGCATGATCAGGACGTCGTTCAGCGAAAACCCGCAGAACTCCGCCGCCGTCACTCCATAGGCCGGTGCGGCCTTGGCTATCGTGGGCTTCGCGAAGAATGCCGCCACCACACCGCCCCCTTGTTTCTTATCCATCGTGTCTCCCGTCAGGCCGAAGTGGCGCCAGTGGCGTTGGTATCGGTTACGGTTTCACTCGTGGAAGTCGTGGTCTCCACAAGCTCTTTCCCGTCTTCGCCGTATGCTTTCACCTTCCCCGTAGCCCCATCGACCCAGCGGTCCAGGGTCGTCATCTTGACAGTGAGCTTCGGAACGGAGCTGAGCGCCTGCAGCACTTTGCTCTGGAGATCCGTGGCGTCTGCGGAATCCGCGATGCAAAGGATATTGATGTTGAAACGGTTATAAGTTGTTGCCATAATTCGATCTCCTTAAAAATTAGCTAAACCAAAAATCGCGGGCCTGCCAGCCCGTATCCGCCGCGTCATTCCACACTCGTTGGAGCACACGAAGGCCAACAGAAACCCCAGCGGTGTAGACGGCGCTCCCATAACTGGCAGAAAGCGCTATGGCAAAAACACGGCCGGGATGTGCGTCGCACACGCCTGAGTAGATGGTGAGAGAATTGGTTGCCGAGTTGGGCGACAGCATTCCGCCTAGCTTCGTCGCCCCGCCCTCTTTGTTCCACGGTGCCCAAAACCCTGTTTGCGTACGACTATTCGTGTTTTTCAGATTCGCGGTGGAGCTATCCAGATACCCGATAACCCCTTGAGAGCTTTTCCCTGTATTCCCGTTCAGCGCCTGAATAGCAAGCGCCCAGCCGCAGCCTGTCCCGTACGCCGTACAGCCGACGTTCAAAAATCCATAAGCATCACGTCGATAATGTGTACCAATATAGTTTTGAGAGTCGTCCTGCGTATACTTCCTAGTTCCGATTTCTTCGCTGGAGTAGGTCGTCAGGTTGTCATAACGGTCCTGCATCGAGGCCGCGGCATAGTTCCCTCTCAGGTACCCAAGATCAGTGCCTGCCGAGTTCACGTACCCTACGTTGTAGCCCAGCGTCGAAGCGTTCGTGTAGCGGTTGCCGAGATCTTGGCCAGAAGCCTCTATGAAGCCCACAGCCCCGGCGTTTCCGTTGTTCGTGTAGAACAGATTGTCGAGGTCGGTGCCCGCGGAATTGAAATAGTTGACGCTCATCTCTCAAGCTCCGCGACCCGGGCCTTCAGCTGGTTGACCTCGTCCACCAGAGCGGCCACAACGGCGTTGTAGTCAAGCGCCAGAAAGCCTTCTTTATCCTCTGCTACGGCTTCGGGGATAACCTTCTCAACCTCTTGGGCGACAAGGCCGACGTGCGTCTTACCGTCGTCTTTCAGCGTATAGCGGTAGGCGGTGAGGCCTGAAAGATCAGGATGCACCGGAGTCAGCCCAGTCTTCTTTCTCGCGTCAGAGGTCGCCTGAAAGGACGGGGCTTTGACCGCGGCCGAAAACGCGAAATAGTTCCCAGGATTTGTGTACGAGAGGGTTCCACCGCCGACCCCCAGATTGTCCATGTAGATCTTTGGCGTGGTCGTGTCTTTCAGGTTTCGGATGCAGACCGCACCGTCAATGTACGAGCATATCCTCGCCTGCCCGGCAAGGTTGATACCGGCTTCAGCGCCGGTTGCTATCGTTCCGCCAGTGAGTGGAAGGTAACCGGTGGCCACATCGGCGGCCTTCGCGTACGGAGACAGGTCGATAGAGATCTTTCCGGAGGTATTCGTAATTCCGTCCCCGGTCGTCACGGCGCCCGGCGTGTCGGCGGTAGCGGCTGGAAGAATATCGGGCCTTAGCGTCGGGCCGGCGCCGTCGTTTCCAAAAAGAAGCCGATGAAGAATAGGGAATGCCATAATTTCTCCTTTATGCTGTGCGCTTCCAGCAGAACGCTACGATGTAGGGTGGCATGTTGTTGTGAGGTAACCCACCGCCTGCCATACCAGTATCGCATTGCGGGTACAGAGAAAGCCCAGTGGTGTCAGTGACATAATCCTGCCTTGTAGCGGTGCCCCCGGAGTTTATGTTTGCGGTTACGTACTGTTGGTGGCTATGTAATGGCATCTCGTTATAAGAGAGAGTGTGTGTAGCCTCACCACCAGTAGCCCCCACCGCATAGCTATCCCCCGCGGCGAGGACAAAACGATCTTTCACCCGCTCCCAAGTGCCCCCGAAAAGTGTGCTTGGGTCGGTGCTCTCTGAGCTCCAGTAATATGAGCCCACAGGGTGTGCTGCTACCTTGGCATCCGCTACAGCTTGGGTGACAGCTTGGGTGACAGCCGCCTGAATGACTTCTTTTAGCGCTGTACTCATGACACGGCCTCCTTCGCCGCGGTCTTCTCGTCCTCATAGACCGCTTTATCCAACTTCGTTCCGAGAGCCTGTATATATGTGGTCTTCTCGTTCTCGTAGACCTGCTTGTCGAGCTTGTTCCCGAGCGCCGCGATATATGCCGCCATGTCGTCGGACGGATCGGTGGCGTTCGTAAAGGCCACTGCTGTAATCACGTGGCCGCTCGGGATGGTGTCAGCGAACGCGATCGTGGTCACGGTCTTGTCCGTATATTGGTCGTCCGGCTGGCAAAGCACGCCGTCAAGAAACACCTGTAGCTTCGCAGAGCCGACCGTGTGCGTGGGTACGGAAACTGCCGTCCCCGCCGTCAGGTCAGCTTCCAACGTGGTTGTGATCTTGTTGATCGCAACGGCCGCCGTATCCGCGCTGGCGGGCATGGGCACCGCCGTGCCGTTGTCGTTGATATAGGCGCTGTACGTGGCCATGGCGTCACTGCTTCAAGATGATCAAGCCACCGTTCCTCAGGTTCGAAGGAACGGAGTCGAGTGACGACACAATGCAGGAGTCAACGTAGGTCTCTGCCACGGTCACCGCCTTGGTGCCCGCGGTAAGCGTGATCCCACTGCCCGCGTTCAGGCTGAAGGTATCGGACTTCGCTGTAGCCGAGAGCGTGGTAGTCCCCACCTTAACGTTGCTGAAAGCGTTCTGATTCACCTCGGCCCCGGCCGCAAGGCCGGAAAGCTTGGTGCGCTCGGCCGTCGTCATGACAACCTTCGTGGTGCCGTCCGATATAGCGTCCGCCGTATCCGTGGCCTTCATGAAAGCCCCGGCCGCTTTGACCGCGGCAGCGTTGGTCACGTCAGCGCCCGCGGCAATGCCGTTCAGCTTCGCCTTGTCGGAAGCCGTCATCAGGCCGTCGGCACTGGTCGTAGCCGCGGCGTAGGTCGTGTCTGTGAACCTGGCGTTGGCAGGGACAGAGCTTGCAATGCTGAAGCCGGAATCTTGGATGATCCTGCCGGACGTGCCGTTGAACGTGGCCACATGCCCGGCAATGACCGTATCAGGCCCAGTGACCGCGCCAACGATGTTGGACTGGATCACGGTCCAGTCGTCGTTAGACGCAGACCCGGAGGCATCGTCCTCGCTGCAGAGGACCATATCGCCCTCTTCACAGGTCTGCCCAGCGTAAGTTCCCGGATCCTTGACGGCGTACTGCCAGCCGGCTTTATAAGCTACGGTCGGGAGCCCGGAGTCTTTGGTCAGGGATCCTTTGAAGGTCACGCCCCCGTTTTCAATACTGGAAATATGCGACCGCAGGACTTGGATCTCAGTCTCGACCGTGGACGCGTTGCCGTCGCTGTCGTTAATAAGCGTCTGCGCCGCACTGGTCTCCGGCGCGATCTTGTACTTGGTCTCGCCATCCTTGCCGTAGAGCGCGGTGGAAATACCTGGATTAATAGCTGTCATGTGCCGCTCCCGCTAGAACTGGAAGAGTCAGAAGAAGTTGTCGATTCGCTCTTGTAGACCACCTTGGAAGAGAGATCCGCAATCGCGTCAGAGTTGGACTGGATGAGCGAGTACAGCTCATCGATGCTCCCGCGGCCCAGGGGCACCGTCCACGCCATCAGGACATCGCCGGCCGTCAGAGGGAATGAAAGCGAGATCTTTGTGCTTGTAAGATCGGAAGACCCCACCTCGTTGAAATCCGTGCCCCGCAGGAGTGGCTCGCCGTTCCAGACCATCCGCAGGTGCTTGCGGCCGACCACGTAGAACATGGCCTTCGGGAGCGTGATCTCGGTGCCCGCGGCCACGGCCTCGGTCGTCGTCCAGATCTGTTCCGCACAGGAGATGCCGATATTCGCCAGCGTCCCGTCCGTGACGTTCTCAATCCGCTTGACCTGCGAATCGCCGGATTCCTCCACCCGCTTGATCTGGCTGTCCGTTTCGGTTTTGATGGTGGCAAGCGTTGTCTTCGCGTCTGCTGCGGACTGCGCGGCCGCGGCGGCAGACGATGCGCTGGTATTCGCCCAGTCCTCGGCGTTCGCGGCAAGGTTCAGGATCTCGTCGCGGAACTGACCGGAGGTCTTGCGGGAAGTCGCAGGAACAGAAAGAGCGCGGGCTACTTTCTCGTTGAGCTGTTGTATTAACGCAACAGCACGGTCCGCCGATTTGTTCAGCACCCGGGGATCGAAGCCGTCGTGCGTTGTGAGCACCATCGGCTGGGTCTCCGGGATGTTCGACAAAATCGCGATACGGGTGCCGGAAGCCGGTGCTTTTGCCAGCGTCACGGTTCCGCCGGGCGCATTGTCCTGATCACTGTTAAGGGCTACGGTGTAATCCTGCTCGAAAGTCAGCGCGGATTCCGTATCGCCGCCGTCAGTCGAAGAATAGACCGCGATATCGGACGGCTGGAAGACAACGAAGGAGAAAGCGAACTGGGTTACAGTTCCGTCTCCTTCGTAGATTGTCTTGCGTTGGGTTTCGTCCAGAGCCATTTGTTTCTCCAAGATTGGAGAAATGATGCGCCCAACGTTTTCTCTCAAGTATCAGTTCTTGGAATAGCCCAGAATCAGCACCAGCGGGTTGTCCGTTTTGCCGTTATCCAGAGCCGCTTTGCCCGAGATCGCGCGGTTAACGGGTACCATGGGGAGCCCCGCCCACTCGCCAATGACTGAGAGCAGCGCTTTGACTAGACCCTCATCCAACTCCCCTTGATTTATCTGCTGCACCAAGCGGAGCGCGTCGGTAACTTTGCGCACACCGCCAGGGCCCGAGTAGCCAAAAGGTGTTCCGCCGCCAATGATTGTTCCGACGGTATCCGATATCTCCCGAAGCCCCACCAGAAGCCCGAGATTGAAGCCAACCGTATTTCCCGCCGCCTTTCTGAGCGTCTTGGAGAGCCATTCATCATCGTCGTCTTTGCCGCCGCCCGCCGAGGCTTTGAGCCCCTCCCGGACAAAGGTTTCCACCACTGGCTGCAGGACCATCACCAGCATCATATTGAATGCGGCTCTCAGCGCTGAATCCGTTTTCCTTGTTACCATCCCGATGTTGTAGGCAGTGTTGAAGAACGTATAGAAAACCGTAAACAGCTTGCTCCAGGCTCCGCCGCGTTCCACGCCCGAGAGATCCATCAGCCGCCCGCTGCCCTGCGCCTCAATCACAGTGCGATCCGCCATCGCTACAGCGCGGGCGTCGGTATTCCCGTCGGAAAGCGCTCTGTTATAAGCGCCAAGCCATGTAGGAATATCTACCAGCATCTGCATGAAAATTATCGGGAGGTAGGCGACCGTCTGCAGCTTATCCTTAACGGAGCCAACATTCCCCACGGCACGCGCCTGAATCTCAGCTACTTCGCGAAAGCGGGTTCTCATGCGGTCAGCCATCATCTCTGACTTCTGAAGCGTAAATTTCCGGGCTCGGCTCGGGTTGGCAATAAAAGAAGCGATGCCCCGGGCGGACCACTCAGGCCCCAGCACCGCGACTGACTGCAGCATGCCGATCGGCTGGACCAAAGCGGTCATTAAATTCAGACCAATGCCAGCCAGAGAAACGTTGGATCGGAGTACGTTAGCTACCGTATCCATCGTCCGGCTCTGCTCGCGGCCATTTACCGCGATATCCCGAAGCCACTCATTGATGGCGCTCATCGCGTCCGCGCCCCAATACCGCTTGATTTCAGCCGTCAGCTTTGACTTCGGGCCGAAGATCCGGGAGGCGTCCGCAATAAGTTCCCGAAAGCAGATATCGTGGATAACGGAATCTATCTCTTCGAATCCCGCACGGGCGGTAAGCGTCAACGGCTCTTTTACCGCGGCGGCTCTTGCCTTGGCGTGCGTCTGATCGGTATAAGGGCGCAGGCGCTGCGCCGCGGCTTCCTGAAGACTCGCACTGGCGTCTACAGATGACTGAACCCCGTGCGCCGCTTTGCGGTCATAGGCGATCGGATAATAACCGCCTTTAAGGCTGATAGCTGTACCACCGGCGGCAATCTCAACTGCCTGAGGTTTCGCGAGCTCAAGAGGGCGGTGTCCTACCCGGGACTCCAGAGCGCGCAGATCTTCGCCATACATCCCGAGCGCGTCCCATACCCCCTGCGCGGCCTCAATCTCCTCCTTGGTAAGCGTCTCACCAATAAGCGTGGTTACCTGCTCAAGCGTCCAGGGTTTCCCTGTTTTATTGAAGGAATAAAAAGCGCTGCCGTCCAGAAGCCGCTGTCGGTTCGCTTCTGTGCCAAGATTGAGGAGCATCGTGAGCACCTCAGAGCGCGACACGCTGGCGTCGATCACTTCGTGGTACACACGCTTATGATCTTTTGTTGCACGGTCCAGCGGCGCGTAGGCTTTGGCCAACCGCTTAGCCGCCTCTGACCGCATAGCGATTTCTTTATCCGCCGCCTTATCGAACTGGGAGACCACAAGATCAAACATCTTCCCGAAGCGACCGCCCGCGATAGCAGCAAGAAGCGAGGGAATACGGGCGTGCGCCAGTCCGATTTTACGGATGGCGTCTTTCACTTTAGCCGATCTGCCTTCACGCTCAGTATTGTCCTGCTCCGCCAAGCCGTGCTTTGCCGCGTTCGCCGATACCTCAGAGGCTAACGCCTCGACTGCCTTATCCAATCTCTGAAGACGGCCATTTACACGAATCTCGTTACTCCGTTTTCCCAGCGAGGCGAGATCCTCAAGAAAGTTAATCTGTTCCTCAACCTGGTTCACAGTCCGCTGCCCCATTTCCTGCGGCGCCGTCACAAGATCTTCTGAAAGCTCGGGAACGATTTCACCCGCGTCCGCCCTGCGATGCTTCGCAAACTCGGCGTACGATTCCCCCTTCAGCTCGTTTTTGGTGTTACTCCGGGTGAAGCCCCACTCGGCCATCAGTCGACCGATCTGTGAGGCGTAAGCGCCTTCCACTCCGGACGCTTCTTTTCGACCGCCAAACCGTCGGCGAAGTTTCTCAATGCGCTTTCTGATCTCGTCACGCTTCTTCTGCAGTTCTTCCGCTTTGACCGTCTGATAAAGCTCTTTACGCTTAAGCTCCGCGGCCTTCCGGGCGTCGCGCGGGATCCGCTCAGTAACGGTTTTCCCGGTCTCGTCCTTATGCCTTCTGGAGAAACCCGTCTGGTATTTCCGGGATTCACGGCTCAGAACCGCCGCCGCTCTTCTCGCCCTTTCAGGAATCAGATCAGCGAGCGTCGTACGCCCAACCTGTGCGATCGCAATATCCCGGAAAAGAGAAACGGAGACCCGACGATCCTCTCTGTTTCCCTCCATCAGATTGATCTCGGTCTCGAGAAGCCGGGTGGTAGCCGGATTGAAAATTGCCTCTGCTGCCGCCTGCTTCATCCGCTTTTCGCTGGAGAATTCTCCATACTCTTTAAGCATCCGAGCTTGCGCCCGGTCTTCCGCCACGTCCTCCGGCCTCTGGACCGCCGCCATTTTCTTCACGAGTTCAGAAAGCGACGAGTACCCAAGCTCGCCCGCAAGGGCGTCCCCCGGGACGATGACCCGTCCATCCCCCTTTTTCAGGTCTTTCGGATCCGCCAGCATTTCGGCGTTTTCAAGCTTCGTGAGTTCTTCTGCCGTCAGCCCTGCGGCTTTCGCCTCTTCGTGGCTGATCTTCGGCGCGTAATTTTTCCCATCCCGCTCCTCACCCTCTGAGAGCAGCTGGAAAGTCTGATAGTCTTTCGTCTGGGTGTAGCGGTCATACTCCTCATCCGAAAGCCGGCGCCATATCGCTTTCGCCTGCTCTGTCATATTCTTAAGAATCTTGTCTTTAAGCCCTGAGAGATAGCGCATGTCCCGCATGCCACGGGCGGTCAGATCTTCGTTCGCCGTATCAATCGACTCTTTCATCAACGCGAGATACGCCTGGTAGGCGGCTTCCTCATCGAAGTCTTCACGATGCAGCGCCTGGTAAAGATCGTAGCGAAGCCGTGCCTCGGCCTGAGCTTCTTCAGCGACAAAGAGCCGGTCGAATATTTGCCGGACGTCGTCGCTCATCTGAGAGCCCGGAACGGCGGTCATGAAGCCATAGATCGCTTTAAGCCAGTTCGCGAAACGACGGAAGAGCGACTGAAGCCCGGCGTTCGGAGCCCGGCCATCTTTAAGATACTGCTCAAACGTACGGGCGAAACGCTCCTCAGCCGGGCGGCGCTCTTCGAGCGTCGCGTTGGAGAAAGCTTCAAGCGACTCATACCCCAGCCACTTCACCGCTTCTTCTACCGATTCCACAAGATGCATCTGACCCGCCGTCAGCCCCGACTGCCCTTTCAGCTTCAGCGCAAGCGCTGCCCGGGCGCCGAGGAACCAGTGCCCCGTCTCGTGGAGGAACGTCGAGCGGTCAGCGTTAGCCCAGAGCAGGATAGCCCGTGCGCTGGGGAAATACTCGCCTTTCGAAAGCTCGTTCGGGTTCTGCTCCTTGACAGAGGCGTTTGAAGCTCTTTCTAATTCTTCCTTTATATTTTCATAACTTTGTGCTAATTTAGAGATGTGGGTTGTAGCTGAAGAGATGGCGCTATCGCGTTTTAGCTCTTCCTCTGCCCAGGTGGACAGCGAGGTAGAATTTTCTACCTCGACTGCCTCCACCGAATAAATCTTGAATCCCTGCTCCCTAGCCGCATATTCCTTTACCGTAAGCTTAACGGGGTACACAGCTCCTTCATTAACCATCAGGCTTACGTATCTGTGGATGCCCAAAATATTGGGATCGCCCGCTCTATCCGCCTTGGTCCACAAGCGCACTGACTTTGTAAACAGAGAACCAACGTTAGCCACCGCGGTAGCGTGCGCAGCGGGGCTGACCGATTTCTTTGTCGCCGAGGCGCTGGTCATCTTTCTTAGATTGGCGTTTGACACTGTGGCTGTGACGCCGTCCATCTCATTTACAAAAGGCGTGCCCACCTGAGACTTGACGACGCTTTTAGCTTCATCCAGCGTCTCGACACTTGTTGCCGGGACGAAGGTCGTTTTGCTGTAGAAGTCTTTATCCGGCGCTTTGCCTAGCAAATCCTGATGCAGCTTTTCCGGATTTGTAAGCGCCGCTTTCGCCTGATCGCTCACAGCCTGAACACCGCCGTCCTTACTCCGGACGACGTCATGCCCCTCAGAGAAAATTCCACGAAGCCCGTAGCTCTCCCAGACATCCCGCGGTGACATGCCAGCGTCAGACGCCATGTTGCCGACGAGTGTCTGAACGAGAGCGCTGTAGCTCTTCGCCTGGGAGTCCGGGGCATCTGCCGCCTTCAGACTCTCAGTCAGCTCTTTCCCAATATCAGCAATTTCGGTTCTGAATTCCTGCGGCTTCATCTCGAATGCCGCCGTCGACTGATCGGCCGTCCCCTGGATAATCGCCCTCTCCGCCTCAATCGCCTCGTGGCAGCCGCAAGATGAGAACTCCATTGAGGGTCGTCAGAGACGATGACGTTGATAGGATGCAGGTGTAAAGACAGCGAT
>ENA-USUE01001026-USUE01001026.1-human-gut-metagenome-genome-assembly--contig:-NODE-1026-length-13179-cov-18.908411_pt1 | contig 13179 bp, 9 predicted proteins | sample MGYA00250060_ERZ773396 | MGnify/ENA primary metagenome ERZ773396 (study PRJEB29103, sample SAMN06111989) | human gut metagenome | biome: human gut; feature: ankylosing spondylitis patient; material...
CTGTTCCTTGAACCACTCGGCAATGGGTTTTCGGTCAATGGCAAGAACCAATTTCGTCCCGTCCGTGGGGTCTTTCAGCACTTGAAACCCTGCCTTTTCGGTCGTGAATTTCCGTCCGTGTTCCTCCGAATAGAGTTCCCCTGCATACTCCAACGGCTTTCCCTTGACGAGCGTTGCGGTCTGCCTTTCATCAAACCCGACAAGGCGGCAGAGGTTTTCGATACGGAGCATTTCACGGAAATAGGGAAACCATGCCGTCGCCTTTGCGATTACCGTTTTTCAACTACGCATAACTCACTCCTTTTGGGGGTTACAAAATTAGTTATTAGTGAGTTATCGATAGCTATGTGAATCGATGCAAAACGTAGAAACAGAACATTTTAGTAAGAAATATGTACCCGTTACGGGAGTAACGAGGTGGTATTTCGTTGGCTCTGCCCCCCCCCATAGAAAAACAAAGCGTAACGAACGCTGTATCAGCTAATTCCCTACGCTTTTCTCAAATTTACTTTTTCGCTATGTGTTTATTTTAAAATTTATCTGGATTTTCGAAATTAATGTTTTCGGCAATTCCGTTTTATTATTTATTCTGAGCTTCTGTAATGGTCTCTACTAAACTATTGAGGTAAACTTCTATATCGGTATATCCCGAACTTAAAGTGTGAGCATTAGGGTTATTGTAACTATTCGGATTCAGGCCTACTTGTTTTTCCCATTCATCGGGCATACCGTCACCATCTGTATCGACCGGAGGCTCGGTACTGTTCAGTGTCGGCCAGCCACCTACTGTTTCTTGTGAATCTATTATACCCGGATAGTTAGCTCCGCTATAAGTGGCTGTACCATTCTTTACTTCGTTGATAATTCTTTTGTCGACAGCGTCGCGAACTAAAGAACATCCGGCATATTCGCATACACGGGTGTATGCATTTTCTGCCGAATGAGTAGTGACTTCGGTGGCATCTCCCATATCGGTAAACATGACAGAGGATTTGATAGAGGAAATTGTTCCACCCGGAAGCGAATAATTTCTTTCATCGGGATGTACGCCGATCCAGTTGTCATTACATACGTTATTTGCTTCTTGAGCAGTTGATGTAGTTGCTCCCATGTAGTTCCCGTTGATGTAAAATGTACCCCATTGACCGCTCATTTGCCCGTTGCTATATTCCCCTAAATCTGCATTCGGTGCAAATATTCGGTATTTTACGGTCGCAGAGCTTTTTTCGGTCGCAGGTCCTGGTTTATAATAATTGTTTACCAGATTATAAGATCCTCCTTCTCCGGCATAACTGCTGTTTCCTCTCCAGTTATAAATAACGTTATTTCTGAAATCGACCTTTTCAAGATCGGGTAGGGCAGACATCCGGCTACCGTTGAAACGAGGGTTACGGCTGTCATGGTGCGCTAACAAGTTATGATGAAACGATGCGTTTTTACCTCCCCATATTCCTCCGTAACCGTGAGCTTCCTTGCTGTGTAGTGAAAGTCTGAGGCTTTCCGAAATCAAACACCATTGCATTGTGAAGTTGGTATTGTCATAAAATGAGGCACATTCATCTACACACCAACTGACAGAGCAATGGTCTATCATGATGTTTTTTCTTTTTGTTCCTCCGAAAGCGTCTGCTCCGTCTGCATAAGTGGCGTCTATTTTTCCTGCTGCAATATCTTCTTTCATTTGGGCATCACCTAATCTGAATCTCATGTAACGGATAATTACATTATCAGCTTTTATCATTACCGGATATCCGGCAAGGCATATTCCATCACCCGGAGCTGTTTGTCCGGCTATGGTTACGTCTCCGTTTTCGATAGATAATTCTTTTTTAAGTTTGATTGTTCCTGATATTTTGAAAATGATAATACGAGGTTCGTTTCGAGACAAAGCGTACCTTAAGGTAGTGTTGTCGCTGAGTTCATCATTAAGAGAAGTGACATAGTATATTTTTCCGCCTCTTCCTCCTGTCGTATTGCGGCCAGCTCCTTCTGCACCGGGAAAAGCGTAAGCCGTTTCTTGTATTTGTGTATTATTATTGCCATTCCCTGATGTGTCTATATTACCTCCGGCAGAAAATGTTTCGTTATCTTTTCCACAAGAAATAAAACATATCGATGCACACAATAAAAATCCGGATAAAGTCATTTTTCTTGTTTTCATAGTTTTTTGTATGGTGTAATATTTTTATTGCTATATTGTATTTTTAAACACAACAAATTTAGTCCGGAGTTTTTTGAGATAATAGGATTAATTGACATAATTGTGGCCATTTTTTTCCACATAAGCGGATTTTTTGTTTTTAGATAAGAAAGGTTGTTATGTAGAACGAATTATAAGACAGTCAGTTAAAGATTGTATGTTTTAGAGTTTGTTTTAATTTCCCTTGGAACGGTACTGAGAGTTCTTTTTGGGAATGTTTTTTGTTTTTCATGAAATTACTGGAAGGAAAGTATAATATAGGACATGTTACTTGCCAGATAATAGGTGGGATATAGTAATATACAAATTTTATATCTTCCTTTCTTGGTATGGAGTGGAAAATAGAAATTATTTATATAAAAAATACAAGAAGCTGTCTCAAAAATTTTAGAGTTCAGCTTCTTGTATTTTTATGAAATGTTGAACTAGTTGTTTTCTGGACGTAATTTACGTACTACCATACCGGCTTGCCACATTTCACTTTCACGAAGTTCTTTTAACTCTTGATTTAAACCTTCACGATAGTTCGGTTTACTATTGGTATCGATAGAGCGTTGAGCCTCATTCCCTTTAGCGACTTCGCTATATAATTCTTCAAATACGGGTTTAGTTGCATCACGGAATTTTTTCCACCAGTCGAGAGCTCCTCGTTGAGCTGTGGTAGAACAGTTAGCATACATCCAGTCCATTCCGTTTTCTGCAATCAGTGGCATCAAAGATTGAGTAAGTTCCTCTATTGTTTCGTTAAAAGCCTCAGACGGAGTGTGTCCATTTGCTCGCAATACATCATATTGAGCAGCGAAAATACCTTGGATAGCACCCATCAGAGTACCGCGTTCTCCGGTTAAGTCGGAATATACTTCGCGTTTGAAAGTTGTTTCAAACAGATAACCTGAACCAACTCCGATTCCTAATGCAATGACTTTTTCTTTAGCTTTTCCGCTTGCATCTTGGAATACGGCATAGCTTGAGTTAAGACCACGTCCTTGAAGGAACATACGGCGCAAACTAGTTCCAGAGCCTTTAGGAGCAATAAGGATTACATCGATATCGGCAGGAGGAATGATGCCTGTACGTTCTTTGTATGTGATGGCGAATCCGTGTGAGAAGTAGAGGGTTTTACCTGCAGTCAGATGTTTTTTTACTTTAGGCCATACTTCGATTTGTGCCGCATCGGAAAGCAAATATTGAATAATGGTTGCTTTTTCACAGGCTTCTTCGATCTCAAACAATGTTTCTCCGGGAACCCATCCGTCAGCAACGGCTTTATCCCATGTTTTAGAATCTTTACGTTGTCCGACGATCACATTAAATCCGTTGTCACGAAGATTCAAGCTCTGACCGGGACCTTGAACACCGTATCCGATAACGGCTATGGTTTCATTTTTCAAAACTTCTCTTGCTTTTTCCAAAGGAAATTCTTCGCGGGTTACAACATTTTCTTCAACACCGCCAAAATTCATGATTGCCATAATGTTTTAATTTATAAAGTAGTTAATGAAATTTTTTGTATATATTCTTTACTAATTACGTTCAGAAAATTCTATTCTTCCTCGACATATAGTTTCTCCACTGCTGTTTCGTATTTCCGATGTATAAATATTTTCTGCAAGTTGTTCACGATAAAAACTTAATTTGTCACCATAACGGGCTTCACTGATATAATTGATCTCAAACCTACGAATAAAATTTTTGTCATACATATCCATCGAGAACATATCGAGTATATGTTCGATATATTTTACACTGTTTATGTGACGATTAATGTCTATATCGCTGTATTGAATAGGATAGATGATCGGATTTTCATCGTTTACCGGTTTTATTTTTGATTGCGGGGCAATCGGACAATCTTTCTCCCCTACATTGTTCTCGATATGGCGGAATGTAGTAATATCTACCGAAGTACGATTTTGTATATCTATAACTGACCAGATAGAACGGGCATATCCATATAGTTTTCCATCGGGACTGCTGAAACAAAAATTTCGCGCAGAAAAATGTTTATTGTAACTTTCGATCCATGTTTCTATTTTGTATTTATCGTAAATACCCGGATAGGAAGACATCTCTATTGCCAGTCTGGCCAGTACCCATGCCCGATTTTCTTTGATCAGGGTACTGTATCCTACTCCCCAGTTCTCTGCATGATATGTAGCTGTTTCAAGTATTCGTTTGACCAATAAGGTCAATGGAATTTCCTGTTGTGCATTTCCTTCGGCAGGTTCTAAATCATAAATATATGCCGCTATCTTTTTCTGTTCATTCTCCATAATGTTATTCTTTGGTAGAAAGACGCCGGCACTCTTGCGCTTCGAGAAACAAACTTACATGTTCCACGGTAGATTTGGTGATTGCAACACGTCCCGAACGAACAAATTGCATAACTCCGAATTTACTCAATTCTTCGAACAGTTGTTGAGTCTCCTCCGTGTGGCCTGATTTTTCTATTACTGTATAAGTTCGGTTTACTTCCAGAATTCGGGCGTTATGGCGGCGAATAAGTTCTTCTATTCCGCTATCGTCCAATAATTTTTCTGTTGCGACTTTGTAAAGAGCCACCTCTTGGTAGAATATTTCGTCTTCGGTATAGAAGAATGCACGGAGTACATCAATGCGTTTTTCTATTTGTTGTACGACTTTTTGTATCGTATCTCGATCGCTGTTTGTCGTAATGATAAATTTGTGTATCCCTTCGATTGCCGAAGCAGAAACTGAAAGACTTTCGATATTCAGACGGCGGCGACCGAAAATAATCGATATCTGATTTAGAAGACCGACTTGATTTTCTGTATATACCGTTACTGTATATAATATAGATTCCATATGCTTCGTTCAATTAATATTTTTCGGTACTGTTTAATAAAATATCGGTAACACATCCGCCTGCAGGAATCATGGGGAATACCATACCTTCTTCTTCTACAGCGACATTTAATAAGTATGCTCCTTTGTGGGCGATCATTTCGGCAATGGCTTCGTCTAATTGAGAACGGTCTGTAACATCGCGTCCTTTGATGCCGTATGCGGCTGCTATTGCCGTGAAATCGGGGTTAAGCATGTGTGTTTCGGAATATCTTTTTTCGAAAAACAATTCTTGCCATTGGCGTACCATGCCTAAGAAGTTGTTATTTAAGATGATGATCTTTATATCTGTCCCTGTTTGCATGACTGTTCCTAACTCTTGAATGGTCATCTGAATGCCTCCGTCTCCGGTAAAAAAACAAACGGTACGTTCGGGTGCTCCCATTTTAGCTCCGATGGCTGCGGGAAGACCGAATCCCATAGTTCCTAAACCTCCGGATGTAACAATGCTTCGCGTACGAGTATAATTAAAATATCGCGCTCCCATCATTTGGTTTTGTCCGACGTCAGTAACCAAAATAGCATTGTTGCCTGTTGCTTCAGAAATTTTCCGGACTACTTCACCCATTTTTAAAGCTCCGTTTTCGGGATATACTTCCGGACGGACGACTTTTTCATATTCGGTTTTCTCACAGATTTCAAATTCCGATAGCCATTCGGTATGTTTGTTTATATTAACTTTGTCGAGCAGTGCCGAAAGTGTGGATTTTGCATCCCCTAATACAGTGACATCTGCATGAACATTTTTGTTGAACTCTGAGGAATCTATATCGAAATGGATCACCTTTGCTTGTTTTGCATACGTGTCTAAACCTCCGGTTACTCGATCGTCGAAACGCATTCCTACAGCAATGAGAAGATCACATTCATTGGTCTTTATATTCGGACCGATATTCCCATGCATTCCCAACATCCCTTTATTTAGGCGATGGGCGGTCGGTATTGCAGACAGTCCTAATAATGTGCAGCCTGCAGGAATGTCGGCTTTTTCCATTAATCTCAATATTTCATTTTCGGCATGGCTCAAGATGACACCTTGCCCTATCAGAAGCAGAGGCTTTTTTGACTGATTGATTAATGTTGCCGCACGGTTTATTTCCTCTTTGTTAATTGGGGGATAGGGATTGTAGCTTCGTATGAAATTGCATTTTTGATAATGAAATTCAGCTGTTCCTACTTGCGCATCTTTGGTGAAGTCCAGTACTACAGGCCCTGGGCGTCCCGAACGGGCGATATAGAAAGCTCGTGCTACGGCCCAAGGAATATCTTCGGTACGGCGTATTTGATAACTCCATTTGGTAACCGGTTGAGTAATTCCTACGACATCGGTTTCCTGAAAAGCGTCAGTACCTAATAGTGAGGAACTGATTTGTCCGGTAATAACAACCATGGGAGTGCTGTCTACCATGGCATCGGCTACTCCTGTAATGATATTTGTTGCTGCTGGACCAGAAGTTACCAATACTACTCCCGTTTCACCGGATACTCGGGCAAAGCCTTGAGCTGCATGAGTCGCTCCTTGTTCATGTCTTACCAAGACATGTTTTAGCCTGTCTTTGTAATTGTGCATACAATCAAAAACCGGCATGATAGCTCCTCCGGGATAGCCGTAGATCAATTTTACATTTTCTTCTAATAAAGAACGGATCAAAGCTTCTGATCCTGATATTTTATCTGTTGCCATATAAATATTTTCTGCAAAAAAACATTGCTTTTATTCTATAATACGTACCGCTCCTTTATCGGCCGAGCTAACCATGGCTGCGTATGCTTTTAACGCTTTAGAGATATTCCGTTCCCGTTTTGCCGGAGTAAAAGCTTTTTTCCCTCGAGCTTCTTCTGCAGAACGGCGTTCGGCTAATTGCCCGTCACTGAGTTTGACATTGATCGTACGTTTCGGAATATCGATTTCGATAATATCTCCATCCTTGACAAGTCCGATATTTCCTCCGGCTGCCGCTTCTGGAGAAATGTGCCCTATCGATAATCCAGATGTTCCTCCGGAGAAACGTCCGTCGGTGATCAGGGCGCATTCTTTTCCTAAATGTCTAGACTTTATGTAAGAGGTCGGATATAGCATCTCTTGCATGCCGGGACCACCTTTCGGACCTTCATAAGTGATGACGACAACATCTCCTTTTTCGACATCACCCTTTAAAATTCCTTTGCAGGCCTCTTCTTGTGATTCGAATACTTTGGCTTTTCCGGTAAAGTGAAAGATGCTTTCATCTACTCCGGCTGTTTTTACAACACATCCGTCAATTGCAATGTTCCCTTTGAGTACAGCAAGACCTCCGTCTTTTACGTACGCGTGTTCAAAATCCCGAATGCATCCATTGATGCGGTCATTGTCTAAAGAGTCATACCGGTTGTCTTGAGACCCCATTTTGAGATTATATTTGTTACCGGGTGCGCTTTTCCATAATTCGGCAGCTTCTTCTGTGTATTCTGACCCGTCGATGGCATATCGGGCGATTGCCTGTTCCAAAGTCAGACCATCGACTCGATGCACATGGGTGTCCAATAATCCCTGTTTTGCTAATAAACTCATAATGGATAGAATGCCGCCGGCACGATTTACATCCTGAATATGATAATGTGAGTTGGGAGCGACTTTGCAAAGTACGGGTGATTTGCGAGATAGACGATCTATATCGTCCATTGTGAAATCGACACCGGCTTCCTGAGCTATTGCCAATAGATGTAGTACTGTATTGGTAGATCCTCCCATAGCAATATCGAGGGTCATAGCATTGAGAAATGCATTGCGGGTGGCTATGCTGCGGGGCAGTACCGATTCATCTCCATCTCGATAATATTTGTAACAATTTTCGACGATTTGAGATGCCGCTTTGATAAATAATTTTTCTCTATTGACATGGGTAGCGACAATAGTGCCGTTACCGGGAAGTGCCAGGCCTATGGCTTCGTTCAGACTGTTCATGGAATTTGCTGTGAACATGCCTGAACATGAACCGCAAGTCGGGCAAGCTGTACGTTCTACTTCTGCGACTTGTTTATCGTTTATGGTTTCGTCTGCCGATTCTATCATCGCGTCGATAAGGTCAAGAGAACGCCCGTTTAGGTTACCGGCTTCCATAGGGCCTCCGGATACGAATATTGTCGGGATATTAAGCCGCATGCTTGCCATTAACATACCCGGGGTGATTTTGTCGCAATTACTGATGCAAACCATTGCATCTGCCTTGTGGGCGTTTACCATATATTCGACACTATCGGCGATAAGATCACGGGAAGGGAGAGAATATAACATACCGTCATGTCCCATGGCAATACCGTCATCGATCGCTATTGTATTGAACTCGGCTGCAAAACACCCCAATTTCTCAATTTCGTTTTTGACTTTTTGTCCGATTTCGTGCAAGTGTACATGCCCCGGGACAAATTGTGTAAACGAATTAACAATAGCGATAATGGGTTTTCCTATCTGATCTTCTTTCATCCCGTTGGCCCGCCATAATGCTCTTGCTCCGGCCATTCGGCGTCCTTGTGTGCTGGTTGCACTATGCAATTGATGTTTCATCATTCTTATCGTTTTATATACAAAAAGACCTTTCTACTATATGAAGAAAGGTCTTTTTACTTTATTTTATTTATGCTATTCACATAAAGTAACTACATACCTTTCTTCTTTCACTCCCGCACGACGACATCGAGTAGAGATAGACCAAGAAGGTTAATGATATGTAGAATAATACTAATCATAATCGTTATTTGTATTACATTGTCATTTTGTATTACGATGCAAAGGTATAGCTTTCATTTTATATTCCAAATAAAATAGTAGAAAAAAAACATTGATAGTAAAAAAATATTATATATAGTCCTGTTTTAATGATAAATTATTATAAAACGAAGAACGATGAATTTTAAATTTAGTATTGGACTAAATAATTGAAAACTATGTTTTATTGTTGATAACATAATTTTGAGTTGTTAATTTTGTGCATGAAACAATATTTCTGTACGTTTGTAAGGAAATTCTGAAATTATATCTGCTCCTCGGATAAGATAAAAATATGAGATACTTCCGCTTTTTATTTTGTTTGTTCGGTTTATTGCTGGTTGCATCTTGCAATACGACTCGGCATGTAGGAGAGGGGCAATATCTTTTGAATAAGGTGAGTGTAACTTCTGATAATAAGAATGTGAAATCATCGGAGTTAAAATCGTATGTAAGGCAAGAACCTAATCATAAAACTTTTGGTTTAGTTGGGCTTCCTTTGTTTTTCTATAATCTTTCAGGAGACAAAGATACTCGTTGGAATCGGTGGCTGAGAAAAGTCGGGACACCTCCGGTGATTTATGATCCTGACTTGACAGAGAAGTCACGTTTAGAGATTACGAAAGCACTACGTAACCGAGGATATGAAAATGCCGTGGTGACGGTAGATACTATTGCCCGGAAAAAAAAGATGAAAGTCCGTTACCAGGTTAAGCCGGGGAAACCATATCATATTGAAAATATAACTTATAATATTCCTAATGATAGTATTGCCCGTATTATATCAGCTGATACTTCGGCTTTTCTATTGAAGAAAGGGGCTATTTTTGATCGGAACTTGTTGGAGCAGGAACGTCAGCGTATTTCTACGTTGTTAAGAAACAGGGGATATTATGCTTTTAATAAAGAATATATTACTTATACGGCTGATACGACATCCCGAAATTATGAAGTAGATCTGGAACTGAATCTTATGCCTCCTTTGTTGCAGGATACCACTCGTTCGGATATGGTATTCAGCAAGCATGAAGTATATCATATCCGGAATGTCTATTTTATGACCGATTATAACCCGATGAATATCGAGCAAGATTTACGTTTCAATGTAAAAGATACGGTCGATTATAAGGGCTTCAGGATATTTTATGGGAATAAAAAATACTTGACGCCTGCAACTTTAGTGGAAAATTGTTATATACGTCCCGGAATGCGTTACAGTAATAGGGCGGTCGATAACACATTTTCTGCATTTGGTCGTCTTCGGGTAGTAAAATATGTCAATATACAATTTCACCCTCTCAATATTGACGGAGATCCTGTATTGGATTGTTATATTTTGTTGACCGAAGGCAAGCCTCAGACGATCTCTGTAGATGTTGAAGGTACTAATTCGGCAGGAGATCTGGGTTTTGCGCTTGGTTTGACGCATCAGCATCGGAACATGTTTCACGGGTCGGAAACATTTACGACCAAATTAAGAGCAGCTTACGAAAGCCTTTCGGGGGATTTGGGAGGGCTTTTGAACGATAATTACCTTGAGTTGGGTGCGGAAGTCGGAATTTCATTTCCGAAGTTCCTTTTCCCTTTTGTTAGTCCGACGGTACGTCGGCGTATGCGTGCGACAACCGAATTCACATTGAATTTCAACTATCAGCAACGTCCCGAATATACTCGGGTAATTGCAGGTGGCGGATGGAATTATAAATGGTATAGTCATAATAATATGTATCGGCATCATCTCGACTTGGTAGATATCAGTTATATTTATTTGCCGAAAACGACCGAGCGGTTTATCAGTAATCTTGATAGTATTGCTTCGAGTAATCCTTTGTTGAGGTATAGCTACGAGAACCATTTTATTATGCGTTCTTCCTATGTTTTTTATCAATCAAACTTGAGGCCGGGAGTAAAGAAAGTTTCCGGAAATATTTACACTTTACGAGCTGCGGGAGAGATAGCCGGTAACTTGTTGTATGGTATATCTAAACTTACTAGACATAAGCCGGGAGAATATGGAGAATACAGTATATTGGGAATTCGTTATGCGCAGTATGCAAAAGCCGACTTGGATTATGCTTATACTATTTTGTTGAATGAGCGTAATTCGCTGGCATTGCATGTAGGGGCAGGAATCGCAGTTCCTTATGGAAATTCTGAGATGGTACCGTTTGAAAAGCGTTATTTTTCGGGGGGAGCTAATAGTGTGAGAGGTTGGTCGGTCCGAGGTCTTGGCCCGGGACGTTACAGAGGAACGAATCCTATGACGGATTTTATGAATCAATGCGGGGATATTCGATTAGATATGAATGCAGAATATCGCAGTAAATTGATTTGGAAACTTGAACTGGCTGCATTTTTAGATGCCGGGAATATTTGGACAATACGTAATTATCCGTCACAACCCGGAGGTAAATTTCAATTGAAATCTTTTTATAAGGAGATTGCGATGGCTTATGGCTTAGGTATGAGACTAGATTTTAACTATTTTATTTTACGCCTTGATTTGGGGATGAAGTTGTATGATCCTTCAGTTGTGAATAAAAGTAAGTGGGTGATTTCTTATCAAAATTTTAATCGGGATGCGACATTGCATTTTGCTGTAGGATATCCCTTCTGATGGTTGTATATAAAAATACATTTGTCATATTTGGAAATCCGATAAAAAATATTACCTTTGCGTCGCTTTTGAATAAAAAGTAAGGCCGGTCGGGTAGCTCAGCTGGATAGAGCAACAGCCTTCTAAGCTGTGGGTCCTGGGTTCGAATCCCAGCCCGATCACCGAAATAATAAGCAGTTAGTCGAATGATTAACTGCTTATTATTTATATGTTTTCTTGCAATTCTTTGTTTTGGACTGGATTTGCTATCACAGTTAAAACTCGATGAATGGCAATAATAAGTGTAGATCTGCCAATTTTTTTACTTTTACAGGTAGTGAATTACTGATACTATATTTAATATTTTCTATACTTACAGGAATGGCATTATCAAAACTTGATTCCCCTTTTATCGGTATTGTGTAATTAACACCGATGATATGAACGTCAACGCCTCCATCGTTTAATTGTTTTAATGTTGTGGAAGCGGCTCTAAGGGTAGGAATTACTCCATTATTTTTTGAAAATCAGAGTGATTAGACAAATAGCAATAATAGTTAAAGTACTTTTGGTATATAAATTTATTTTCATAAAAGTAGAATTTAAATAGTTGTTTTATAGCTTTGTTTCTTTATTAAAATTAATATAATCTTTTTTAGATTAAAAAAGTTGATGATGCTATTTTTTATATTGAGCTTTTAGTATTGAAAATTTTACTTTTCTGTTTTCTTTTTTTAAGAAAGTCTGTATAGGTTTTTTGTATAAATTATGAATATCTGTTCATTTGTATTCTAATTGGAATTGTTTTTGCTGTAAAAAACACTTTTTGTTTATATTAGATTTAATATAAATATTATTAAATTGTTATTAATAAGGAATTTATCCTATTTCATGTTTGAATATTTATTGTTTGTATAATTAAAAATTTTTTTTCTGTATTAAAAAAATGTATTTTTGTTCATTATAATATCGAATACACAGATATAAACATTATTGGGGCTAAATCATTTAAAATTGTAATTATGGAATCATTTAAATCTTCTATTTTTAAAGACAAAGCTTTGAAAGCTCTTTCGGGGAAATGGAAGCCATCTGTTATTGTTTCACTTGTGACTATGCTTATCATAGGGGGAAGTATTGCATTCCAGCACGTTTCAGTGCTGTTATATTATGCTGTTTTTTGGCTTTTTGGAAGTATAGTTTCTATCGGGTGTGCGTATGTCTTTCTTGATTTGTATCGTGATAAAAAAGAGCCTCGAGTTGCCGATCTCTTTACTCCTTTTCGACAATACGGACGTATTGTTACCTGTTATATTCAGGTGCTAATGTTTACTATATTATGGTCGTTGCTTTTGTTTGTTCCGGGAATAATAAAGGGATTATCTTACTCAATGTCTTATTTTATATTGAAGGACCGTCCGGAACTATCTCCGGCAGAAGCCATAAAAGAAAGTATGCGCTTGATGAACGGTCATAAAGCCGATTTGTTTATTTTACAGTTGAGTTTTATTGGCTGGACAATACTTGGTCTCATTACCGTTATCGGATTTATCTGGGTTATTCCTTATATAAATACCTCTATTGCCGCATTCTACGAACAATTGAGGAATAAAGATACTGGGTCTTTGAATACTGTTACAGAATAAAATAGAATTGAAAAATGGTCGAAAATAATGGTCCTCAAAAAGTTCTCTATTTAGGGATATTCAGTAAATGTCTCTAAAAAATAAGATGGCATATGAAGATGATAGGGCATGACCACTTCATATGCCA
>ENA-USUE01001042-USUE01001042.1-human-gut-metagenome-genome-assembly--contig:-NODE-1042-length-13035-cov-3.555178_pt1 | contig 13035 bp, 20 predicted proteins | sample MGYA00250060_ERZ773396 | MGnify/ENA primary metagenome ERZ773396 (study PRJEB29103, sample SAMN06111989) | human gut metagenome | biome: human gut; feature: ankylosing spondylitis patient; material...
GAACGGGACCTTTCGACGTATCAATGAGTTCACGTACTCTAGGATATTAGACATCATCAAGTCCAGCTTCATATTCAAGTCCAACGAGTCGGGTCGAGCCGAGACCTTTCTTTTGTCATCCCATTGATCGGCGTATACCTTTACACCCGTACCAATCCATTTTCTCTTTCTCTCAGAGCATACCTCGATCTGCACAAGACCTTTTTTCTCCTTGGTTGCGACCTTCTTTCGATCGAACACAAACCTTAATGTTGGATATTCCATGATTGATTTGTTTTTTGGTATCACAAAATTGAAAACGGTATCACAATAGTAACAAACAGAAGTGTCAAATGTTCAATTTGAGCGTTAATACAGGTTAATATTGTGACAAAACAAACCCTTTATCCCTTGTTGTAATAGGCTGAAAACCAATCTAATCAACTATAACACAATAAAAAAGGGGACATCTTCAAGATATCCCCTCGTGATCGGGCTGGGGTTATATCTCGTTCTTCAACAATCTGATACACAGATTAATTAATTTAATTGTTTGTATATTGGTATCACAAATAGAAAATACTTGAAAATTGTAACCACTTCGTTAATGCCTAGGCATTAATTATAGAATAAGGATTCACCCTCCACCGTTAACATCATTTAACAAATCTCTAGCAAAAGAGATTTGAAGAGCGGGGGAAGCTGTTCTCTTTCCTTCCAACAAGAGAATCCTTTCTTCTAAAATCCTACACTTTTCTTCCAATTTAATATACTTGTCAAAAAGGATTCTGGAATCTTTTGACAGACTAATCACATGTTCAATGTAAACATCTATTTCCGTAGGCATAATACAGTGTAATTAAAAACGAATAATTACTTTTAAAACAAAAGCAAAATAGATTCAGATATTAATATTCAATGTTTAAGAACATAAAAGGGACCTTTTAACACTATCAACTACTTTTTGCGATTCTCTTCAACGCCAGAACCTCCTTCTTTAATTCCTCACAGCGAGTATTAGCCAACTCCAACTCTATCTCCAGATCCCTAATCCTTTCGTCTCGTAATAGTATTTGTTTTCTACTAGTCTCATACATTATATGTATATCACTACTCTTCTCTTCCGACTTATTCATGTTACCTTCTCCACGCAAGAGCCATTCCGCTGAGATATCCCCATAATGAAGTAGAACTGACGTTAGAGTATCTAAATCAAGACCTCTCAAACCGTTCATTTTATTATTAAATGTCTTCTCTGGCATATTTATTTTATTAGCCACATCTCTATTTCTTAAAGAAGAATCCTTAAAATACATTTTAAGTCTTTGAATTGAAATGAAAATCCTTTATGCTCATGCATTAGCGTTTGTTTATCCATCTCTTTATGAAGGTTTTGATCAGTATAAATAACTTCAAAATGAAGTTTTTAACAATAAAAATTTGAAAAACACTTCACATTGAAGTATATTTGCATTGTGATAGAACAAAAGTACTATCACAGCGTACTAAAAAAGAGCAATAAACAAAAGTAGTATAAAAATGAAGAATCTTACAAATGTAAAGACAAAAATCTCGACTAGTGAGACATTATTGGGATTCAATATAGGAGAACCCACAATCATAAAAAACAAGACCATACCATACTTAAAGGTAAAAAGGGGTGTGGATTACTTGAAGACTAAAGGATATGATTTTACGATACAAACAGCGGGACGCATTGATGACGTGATTGTAACGAGATTAAAGTAAACGCTATGACAAGGAACGACGCAAGGCTTATAGCCGAGGAATTGATTCCCCTCATGCGAAAGGAGGTAAAAAGGATCGTGGAGTCCGTTTTGGAGAAAGAGGCCCAGAAAGAGGACGAGTTCGTTGGCTTCGATGAAGCCTCCAAGATCACCAAGCTATCTATCCGATATCTGAGGGAACATATAAAGGAAATACCTCACGCTCATAAAGGCCGGAAAAGGGTGTTTAGCAAGGCCGGCCTTATAGCGTATATGAACAGATAAATAAAAAGATATGGCAAGATTAGAAGAGATCATAGTGCCGCATGGCTCAATAAGAGCCTTGGCCAAGGACACGGGATTAACCGATGTAACGATTAGACACGCCTTAAAGGGAATGACTAATTCCCCTAATTCTTACATGATAAGAAAAAGAGCATTACAACTCTACAGGGGAGTAAAACTGAACAAGTAAACACAACCAAGCCCCATAGCTCAACGGATAGAGCGCTCCTCCCCTAAAGGAGATATCCGGTTTCGATTACCGGTGGGGCTACTAAAAAAAAGAGTTCTTTGACTTAGTGAATAAATCCTTATCCCCATAAGAGGATATACGTAAGAGATATAGGTATGGAGGGTAAGGTTATGACAGGCGAAGATACCGGAAGGGATGATGATCCCCGCTCCCGATGTAGTTTGATCGGTTCTGGTGTTGGAGTCTACATATTTAATAATGTATATACAAAGGTTAGATATTACGTCGTGTCAGTGAAGTACGGATATTTCCGTATCGGTGTCAAACTGTCTATCTAACGCATAAGATACACTCTCCTACCCGTCTATGATTCGGGTTCGAAACCGTTGGAGGTTGTGGGGGAGCGAACATTTAAAATAATAACAACATGAATGAGATTTATTGGATCACAAGGCTAGATGCCATACAAACGTTGGCGATAATCGCAGTATTTATCTTGGGAATATTAACTTCCATATATATTCTCGGATGGTTTATTGAAGATGACTTTGAAAACGATTCCAAGTTTAAGGACATAGCTATCAAATGTGCCGCCTATATATCAATCCCTATTTTTTTGCTAGTGTTCATCCCCTCTAAAAGGGATATGCTGATGATTATCGGAATAGGCGGAACCATAGAATATCTCAAGTCTAATGATACCGCCAAGGAGTTGCCGGATAAGGTTATCATGGCTATCGACAAGTTATTGGATGATACAATAGAGGAAGAAAACGAATAAAACCGATAGACCTATTAATAACCAAGTTAATCACATGAAAGAAAGAAGAATTCCACCCTAGGAAATGGCTAGGGCAGGTAGCGAACCGCAGAAACAATTTTAATCCGTCTTCATATCGTACTAAAAAGGAGTACGTCCGGTGGAAATCCGGTTATCTAGTTATATTATTATCTAGGGTTACAAGGGGTGCGAGTTCCCCGGCTACCACTATCACAATTCACACTATTTGCTGTTTATGTGTAATAAAGCTACCAAGACCTTACAATACCGCCGTGAGGCAGGCAATTAGGGAATATTAGTTTTTACTTAAACTGTGCCGGGGTGGGATTCCCCGGCAAACGCTCCCTTAGCTCAGTTGGTCGAGAGCATTCGCCTCATAAGCGAGAGGTCGCCGGTTCAAGCCCGGCAGGGAGCACGCTTCATCCCTAGCGGATGCTATTCAATCAATTATTTCACGAAAGTGCAACGCAGGTCTCCGTCCGTGAGGATATGAGACCTTTTCACATCAAGAAATTTAAATCAACAACATATGATAAAGAGAAACCAAGCATGGTTCTGGAAGATATTCCGGGCCATAAAGAGCATTATCATCTTCTCACTAAGGATGATCGCAGCTACCGTACTAGGGCTAATGTCAATAGTGTCAATATTTGAGTGGTACGAAAAACCTCTCAATATTCACCTCTTGATCCTAGCGATCATATCAATCTTTATTGTGGTACACCAAATAGTTATAATGACTTATGAGTCAGAAAAATGATTTCGGGGTGTTGTACGTGGTACAAGCCCCATCAAGACCGAATCGATCGAGGAAGGACGATATCCTAGACAAATTAAAGACACTTAGCAAAGAAGAATTGATAGAGATAAGAAAAGACATTGTAGAACTAATAAACGATAAATAAAATGGCTGCTATAAAATCTTACAAGGGATTTGACAAAAATTTAAAATGCCGGGATTTTCAATATGAAATAGGCAAGGAATATGAGATGGATGGAGAGATCAAGGTGTGTAGCAGAGGGTTTCACGCTTGCGAAAGCCCGTTTGATGTTTTTGATCACTATACTATGATAGACTCTAGGTTTTGCGAAGTAGAGCAAGACGGGAATATATCCAAGAAGGATAGAGGGACAAAGATTTGCTCCTCGAAAATAAAAATAAAAGCAGAGTTAAAATTGGCTGACATGATCAATCTTGGAGTTGAGTGGCTAAAAGAGATCACATCACCTGAAAAAATAAAAACGAGCATAAAGGATAATTCATCCGGCAACTATGCCCAGATAGGATCATCCGGCGACTATGCCAAGATAGGATCATCCGGCGACGGTGCCAAGATAGGATCATCCGGCTACGGTGCCAAGATAGGATCATCCGGCGACGGTGCCAAGATAGGATCATCCGGCAACGGTGCCAAGATAGGATCATCCGGCAACGGTGCCAAGATAGACAGCACAGGCGAAGGCTGTGTCATCATGTGCGCAGGTATTAACTCTGTAGCAAAAGCCTCAAAAGGATCATGGATAACATTATCCGAATGGTCTTATTCTGATAAAAAGAAAAGATATATCCCCGTTTGCGTAAAAACGGAATTTGTTGATGGAGAGAAGATAAAGGCGGATACATATTACAAATTAGCTGGAGGGGTATTTAAAGAAATACAATAGTCCCAAGGCATTGCTTATCGGAGGATCGCATGAGAGACATCTACATCAAAGACCCCGACGGCGAACCGGAATACGACGGGGAGGAAGAAACAGAATCCGAGGACGATCGGTATCAACGAGATTGGGAAACCAGCACTTTATATTGGTAAAGGAAATCATTCAAAATAAATAATCATGGAATCAAGCAGTTACGAGGTACTTCCAGTAGAAAGCCATGAAGTACAAATTTTACAGGCAGATGCGGTTGAAAGAGCAAACGTGGACTCACAAGTTGCGACCGCAAAAAGATATCCTAGAGATATCAGAAGGAGCATTGATAATTCCGTGGTAATGGCCACGATGAATCAAGACACGGCAAGGTCATGCAGTTACGCCTTGCCAAGAGGAGGGAAACCTATTACTGGCCCATCCGTACACCTCGCCAAGATAATCGTATCTAATTGGGGTAATATCAGGACAGAGGCCAAGGTTATCCAGATAACGGACAAGCAGATCATCAGCAGGGGTACATGCTGGGATCTGGAGACAAACGTAGCGTCCGCGTTCGAGGTTCGCAGGAGCATAGTGGATAGCAAGGGGAAACGTTACTCAGACGACATGATTACCGTAACGGGAAACGCCGCCAACTCCATAGCTTATCGCAATTCCGTATTCGCCGTTATCCCCAAGGCCATAGTGGACAGGGTCTATCAAGCCGCCCAAAAATTCATCACGGGGGATCTATCCGACGCTGACAAGATATTAAAAACGAGAACTAATATCATCAACAAGTTCAAGAACGAATACGCCATAACGGAAGAGGAGGTCATTAAGCTATGCGGCAAACAGACCAGCAATCAGATAGGCCCCGACGAGATCGCCATGCTGATCGGGATCATACAAGCGTTAAAGGACGGGGATACCACGGTAAACGATCTAATCCTTCCAATTCGTGAGACAAAGAAAGATGTCGATCAAAAAAAGGAGGCGATGAGACAGTCTAAGGGCAAAAACAAAGAGGACATGCCATGAACAAGTACTCATCCTATACCAACGCCGAGCTGGAGGAGCATTTATCAAACTACCTTATCGACTCTTGGAGTTACAGCAAGGTAGCCTCTTTCTCCCGGAACGAGAAGGAGTTCGAGAAACGGGAGATTTACCGGGAAAGATCCAGATCATCCTCCAGCACGGTAGCGGGTAACGCCTATCATTCGGCCTTGGAGTATTTCTTCATGGAGCTACAGCGCAAGGGGCAGATAATACCGATCACGGAAATGGAGAGGGTAGCGTTCTCATACATAGAGGAGGTACACCCGAATGATTGGAAGATACAGAAAACGACACCTACCGTAGAGGAATGCAAGATCGAGGCCACCAAGAACGCCACGAGGCTTATCAATAACTTCTACGGGGAGAAGGATATCTATCTTTCTGGTATCAAGGAGATAATCGCCGTGGAATCAAGGTGCGAGGAATGGGTAACGATAAACGGGGTGGACATCCCCCTACCCTGCCACGCTAGGCTAGACTTGGCGATAAGGACGGAAAGCGGTCGGACGGTCATCATAGACCATAAGTCAAGGGCCAAGTTCACCGATGACGAGGAGCTAACGTTTATCTGCGGGAAACAGGCAATGACCTACGTCAAGTGCTATGAGTCCCGCTTCGGGGAGAATGTTGACGAGGTATGGTTCGTGGAGAACAAGATCTCGAAAAACAAGGACGGCTCCTCCCAGTTGAAGAAATTCGTGATCAATCTCGATAACGACACGAGGAAGCTTTACGAGGCCATATTGTACGAGCCGCTAAAAAGGATGATAGAGGCCGTGTCCGATCCGGATTACGTGTACATGATCAACGATAGCGACAACTTCGTGGACAGGGCCGAGCTTTATAATTTCTGGGCCAAGACGCTGATAGCGGAGGTCGATGATTTCAACGTGCCCGAGTCAAAGAAGGAATTGATATCGAAAAGACAGAAAAAAATACGGGACGCTTCCCTTGGATCGGTAAACCCCAAGGTAATATCCGAGTTCAAGAGGAACGCTTCCTCATTCATTCAATATGATTTATCCAATAGTAATATGACAAACAGCGAGAAAATAGAGCATATCCTACGGACATTCGGGGTGATCGTGAACGTGGCCAAGGAGATTAACGGGTACTCGTCAGACACGTATCTGCTAGAGGTATCCGCTGGGACAAAGATCACGACAGTGATGAAATACAAGCTAGACATAGCGAACGCGCTGGACGTGCCATCCATAAGGATGGGTAACGAGCTTATGGTGTATGAGGGAAAATCCTACCTCTCCATAGAATCACCGAAGAAAAGAACCAAGTCCTTGTACTGGGACAAGAAGTATATCGACGGCATGAGGATTCCCATAGGAACGGATAACTTCGGAAGGCTCGTGGTGTGGGATCTCGATAACAACTCCACGCCTCACGCCTTGATTTGCGGAGCTACCGGTAGCGGTAAATCCGTGTGTATCATATCCACGATAGAATACGCCCGCTTAGCCGGTATCCGGGACATCGTAATTTTCGATCCGAAATACGAGTTCTGTAATTATTCCTCCGAGAAATACATAAAGGTCTATAATGATATAGAAGAAATAGAGGCCAAGATGAAAGAACTCGTACAGGATATGCAGGAAAGGGCTAAATCGAGGGCATCATGGAAAACGCTGGTGGTGTTCGATGAGTTCGCCGACGCAGTAGCGTCCTCCCGTTCGGGAACGGAACTTGACATAAAGGAAATGGTCGAGGTTGGCCAGCGAAAGAACGCTTTCGGTTTCCTCGAGCCTAAAATGGAACTACGTACGGTTGGCCGTGAGAAGTCATTGGAGGAGAATCTGAAGATGTTGCTACAAAAGGGACGATCGCTTGGGTTCCGGATCATGGCGGCTACGCAAAGAGCGTCGGTTAACGTGATCACGGGAGACGCTAAGGTGAATTTCCCCGTACAGATATGCTTCCGTGTACCTAAGGAGATTGACTCCAAGGTTGTCCTTGACGAGCCGGGAGCCGAGACGTTGGGCGGCATGGGGGACGGACTGATGAAATCTCCCGAGTATCTAGGTATCGTGAGGTTCCAAGGTTTTTATAAAAAATAACGGCCATGGTTAAAAGGTACCAGCTATCCGAGTCTTTCATTAAAACACTGTCCCGCCATCTATCAGTTATCCTAGAACACGTGGATTCCAAGGGAAGACCAAGGATAGCTGATACCGTAAGATTAGCCAAAAAGGATCTAAAGAAACTCGAGAAAATAATCCAAGATGAAAGAACTGATATTCTGCCTCAATGAGGCATGTTCTAAAAGACATTGCCTCTGTCATCAACGGCAGAGGCATTGGAAAGACCCGTCTAAAAAAGATGGGGAAACTGTAAGGCCGGAATCGGTCTTATTTGTGGGGAACACCCCTTGTAAGGGGTATGTACCACAATACGAAAGAAAGAAATATGGTATTAATTATTAATAAGTTATGACAAATTGGTTTGAGTGCAAGGTCTCTTACGAGAAAATGCTGGAAAATGGCACGCAGAAAAAAGTAACCGAGCCTTACTTGGTAGACGCCCTGTCTTTTACGGAGGCGGAAGCTCGCATTACCGAGGAGATCCGCCCCTTCATCAAGGGTGAGTTCACGGTAACAGACATCAAACGAGCTCGTTTATCCGAATTATTCTTCAACGAGAATGGTGACCGGTTCTATAAGATCAAGGTTTATTTTATCACGTTGGACGAGAAGAGCGGAGCGGAAAAGAAAACCGCCGCTACCATGTTAGCCCAAGCCTCTAATCTAAAAGAGGCCATAACCGTGCTAGAAGAAGGCATGAAGGGGACAATGGCGGATTACACCATCGCCTCTGTCTCGGAGACAATGATCATGGACGTATTCCCGTTCAACGCGGATGTCAATAAGAGAGTTGTTGACATTGATAAAAAAGAGATAGAGAAATCATTGTCTGACACCTCTAAATCAATAGAGGATAAGATGAGAGAGTGCAAGGATATCATAACCCGTGATCCCAAGGAAGGGGACGGGGATCTTATAACTAGGACGCAATCCTTCATCCGGCAAAAGGCCGGGCATGACAAGAGCAAGTTCAAGGAGGCCGCGATAGAGATCGCCTTGCTCCAGAAATCTCCGGAGTCCCAAGTATGGTTCATGGGATGCGGGCAGCTATTAATCGAGGAGTTAGAGATTTGATATTAATATAGAGTGAGTTTTCCATAGTATTTGATTTAGGTTAGTTCCCCGCCGTCCGTGAGGATATGCGGGGCAAACACGGTGGTATGGCGGAATTGGTAGACGCTGACAACGCTTCGTAGACTTGGTTGGTGTTATGAAAACAGGGCACCGTTAAAACTAATCACTCCTGTTCGACGCAAAAGACGTGCAGATTGCCAAGCATTGCGGGTTCGAGTCCCGCTACCATCACGAATAACAAACATATAATTATGGAAACAATACAGAATTTAGATCACTTGACAATGGCCATATACCTTATCACCGCGATACTAGGACTGATCGCATTGATATTGGCCGTATTCTTACTAATAAACGATAAAGAAAGGAGGAATCCATGGGAAAGAAAAGATACGAATTGGTGATAGCCGTTGACCCGGACATAGATAAATCCGGCGTATGCGTACTGTCTCCTTCCACGAGGCAGATAATTTTAAAGAGCCTCCCCTTCCCTTCCTTGATTGACTTTATCAAGGAGGCGAGAGAGAGATACAAGGGGGTAGACATAGTGGTCATTGTCGAGGCCGGATGGCTTAACGAAAAAAGCAACTACCATAAGGCTAGGGGTAAATCCGGCGAGAGGATAGCCAAGTATGTAGGTCGTAACCAGCAAACCGGGATATTGCTTCTCCAGATGTGCGAGCACATAGGGATTCCCTGCGAGGAGGTAAAGCCTTTGACCAAGCATTGGAAAGGGGACGAGGGCAAGATAACCCATGAGGAACTCTCCTACATAGTCGGTCCCTTGCCTAAGAGAACGAACCAAGACCAACGTGACGCTACGATTCTAGCTTGGTGGTACGCCGATCTACCAATAAAAATAAAGACTTGGTGATATGGCGAAGAAGAGAGACGAGCAAGAAAAGGTGAAATGTGGCGATTGCGTGCACGGCAAGCCTCACAAGGGACTATGCGTTTGGTGCATCATACATGATGCTGGACGGGTAGCTAACTCCACTAGATTTTGTAACACTTTTAAAAAGAGAAGATAATATGGAACAAGAGAAATTTGATTTATGGTGCGTGGTCGAGTTATTCGGCCATTCAAGGATAGCGGGAAGATGTACGGAACAGAACGTGGCCGGTACCAATATGCTTCGGGTAGACGTTCCGGATACGAGTAACCAGCCCGGTTTCACCCGCTTTCTCTCATCGGGGGACATATACGCTATAAATCCTGTCTCCGAGGAAGTGGCAAGGCAAATGGCGGAGAACCTGCAAATACAACCTGTAAACATATGGGATGTAAACCACCTTGTAGACCAGAAACTAAAGTCATTACAGGGCGGCGAGTCTCCGGATTTTGATTTTTAATAAAAGAGTAGTATGGCAAAAACCGGATTCTCCTTCTATCGGGCAGATACAGACAGGTTCCAAGATATCCGGATTAAGCGATTGAAAAAGGAATTGAAATGTAATGGCTACGCTGTTTATTCATATATCCTCAATGAGATCTACCGAGTAAAAGGTTGCTACATGGAATGGGACGAGAGTACCGCCTTTGACGTATCCGAATACTGGGATCTGAAAGAGAGCCAAGTGGAAGAGATAGTGAAATACTGCTGTGCAATCGGGCTCTTTGATAAGGGACTGTTCACAAGCGGGAGAGTAATTACTTCACGGGCGATTCAGATAAGATACATTGAAATGAACAAGATTGCCAAGCGAACAAACTTTGATATTCCGAAAGATATATGTCTTATTCCGGAAGAAATGCCAAAACTTCCAGAAGAAATAGCAAAACTTCCGAAAGTTTCCGACAAAGAAAAGAATAATAAAGAAAAGAATAGAAAAGAAATACCCCCTCTATCCCCCACGGGGGGAAGCGGAGGAGGAAGTTTTTTTAATCTTTCTAGGAATGACCCGCCGCCTTCGGACGGCGTGAAAAGGAATTATGAGGCTTTGACACGGGAACTCACCAATTTCAAGCTCTCTCCTGATGAGTTCAATACTATTTGCGAGTTATCGAACTATGGAGAGATAGGAAATCCCGTGTGGAAACTATTGCAAAGGATACGGGATAGCCGGGAGGGGAAATACAAGATCGATCATCCCGGAAGATTTTTGATATCCAGATTAAAAAACAATGATTAAGACCGTAACTCTCTATCCGGGCAGATACGCATATATCTGTCCTTGCGGCCATCCCTATCAGGTGATGACCTTATACAGGAAGACTAGTAACGTAGCGGTCTATTGCTTCGCTTGCAAGCAACAGACCGGAAAACACATAAGAATCATGGATCAGAACATAGATTTCGCCGTTAACTCGAATAACAAGTTGAACGGCACGTATTTCACCGCATTGAGGTTGCACGATCCGATAAAGTATTGCGTGGGGAACGTCCTCACGGTTTCGGTCAAGCAGCAACCACGGGGAAAGGCTAAGATTATCAAGATAAACAGTTTCACGATAGACAAGGTAAATGACTACATATCGTGCTTGGATTCCGGATTAAAGGCCGATGAGTATAAGACTATAATCAAGAAGACATATTCCGGCAAGGGGATAAACTGGGACAAACAGCTTTTAGACTTTTGCCTGTTTGAATACTTAAACAAGTGAAAATGGAAATAATAAACAGACTGAAGAACACCCCTACCGGTTTGATCGTGTTGGTAGGAGACATGAAAATTATCGTGGAAAAGTACAGGCCGTACTACAACGGCCAGAACAAGATCCCGTGCAGGGGATGCGTCTTCCGGGACGAGGGGGCGAGATTCTGCGAATACTCATCTGCTTGCATGGCCCATTTGAGGCCAGATCACGAGAGTGTGGTGTTTGCCAAAACCAAGGAGATATGACACATGGATCATTATTTTCTGGCGTGGGCGGCTTTGACCTTGCCGCTGAATGGATGGGATGGGAGAACCTGTTCCATTGCGAGATTAACGAGTGGTGCCAAAAGGTACTGAGGTTTCATTTTCCAAAAAGCATTCAATATGACGATATTACAAGAACTGATTTCACTCCGTGGAGAGGGAAGGTTGACGTACTCACAGGAGGATTCCCCTGTCAGCCGTTTTCAGTCGCAGGACAACGAAAAGGACAGGAGGATGACCGTTACCTCTGGCCGGAAATGCTCCGTGCTATACGAGAGATACGACCCACTTGGGTCATTGGTGAGAACGTTGCTGGAATCACCAGCATGGTACAACCCGGCAGTGAGGTTACGGTGGAAAGTCAAGCCTCTTTGTTTGAAACGTCTGACAAGGAAACGCTACTCGAGCAAGAATACGTTATCGAGACCGTCTGCCGAGATCTTGAGCGTGAGGGATATTCCGTCCAACCGATCATTGTTCCAGCTTGCGGTGTCGGAGCGCCACATAAACGGTATAGGGTATGGTTCATTGCTTCCGACTGTTCAAACGCAAGGGTTGAAGGTTTGCGGCAAGGACGGGAAAACAAGATTCATGGATTTGAGTTCACTTCCCAAACAAGGGATAAAATACGGAGACTTATTACCGAAACCAGTGGCCTCAGATCACACAGGTTCTTGTACGAGAAGGAAGATGACAAAAAGCAACGGAGCACCGAGAACAGACTCTTTAAGAAATATGCCTGCCGTGATTGGGATGGACGGGGATCAATTCAATGGAAGAGTTTTCCAACTCAGTCCCCTGTTTGTAGAGGAAATGATGGGCTACCCTTTAATGTGGACAACCTTACCATTCCTTACGGGAAATGGAGACAAGAGTCGATAAAAGCCTACGGAAACGCCATCGTCCCACAAGTAGCATTTGAGATATTCAAGGCAATAGAGGCATCAATTCATTCATCATAGTTGAAAGATGCATTCATCTATGATGAGAGCAATAAAAATCAAATATTATGGCTATAAGCAATGTTTACAACGAGGATTGTATGGACTATATGAGAAACATTCCTGATAATTTTTTTGATCCAGCTATCGTAGATCCACCGTATGGTATAGGAGAGGACTGGAAGAAAAGGAATAATAGGTATAAATTCAAGGATACATCCTATAAGAATAGCCCTATCAAGGATGCGTCATACTTCGATGAGTTAAAAAGAATTAGCAAGGATCAGATCATATGGGGATATAATTATTACACCCAATATCTAGGAAACCAGGTAGCCAGCCTTGCCGTTACCTATGCCAAGGATGGCACAGGCTATCACAGTATGAAGGATGCCTTCAATGAACT